>ERZ772927.92-NODE-92-length-68684-cov-338.565_pt1 | contig 68684 bp, 56 predicted proteins | sample MGYA00512115_ERZ772927 | MGnify/ENA primary metagenome ERZ772927 (study PRJEB29015, sample SAMEA2737924) | human oral metagenome | biome: human oral; feature: human-associated habitat; material: dental | place: China | collected 2013 ... | reverse complement strand
TCGTCGCCGATGGACTCCTCGACGCCGGAGCGGCCCTGAGGGGCCGGGCGGTCCTCACCCTGCGCGGCCGTCTCATGGCCGACACCGTCACCCGCGCCCTGACCCGATGAACCCACCCCAGTTACTGCTGAAATGAGCTACTTCACAATCTGAAGTGTTGGTCTGACAGTCGGGTGCTCCTCACTGCCTGAATTCTCCAAGCTGGATTCCGTACCCGTATCTGGGGCTGCGTGAAGCGCTTGGCCGAGCATAAAACCAGTGACATCGTCAGGACGTTGACCGATTGTCCTAGCCCAGTCTGAGACTGAAAGTCCTCGAGACCTCAGATGATCATTGACAGTGCTGAAGACTCGTGATTTCTCATAAGGGAGCATACTGCCTGGCTCTCCGTGATGGAAGCCTCGTGTGGTGAGCGTAGCGAGCATCTGCCGGTATCCCCAGTCCGACAACAATCCTGCGTCGTAGATAGAACGCGCCGTTGCGATGGCCGACGTGCCGTAGGTGATCTTGATCTTCATCAGAGTGTCGAGTGACGGAGGGCTTGATAACTTGGCACGCAAGGACTCTGTGGGAAGCAGGAACTCGGCGGCAAAAATATTCGCTTCATGCTCGATCTGTCGGTCTGTTGCCTCTTCGGTTCTGGTGACATCTGAGTGGAGTATCAAATGGCCGATCTCGTGTGCCAGATCGAAACGTGAACGCTCCGCTGTCTTGACGCGGGACAGGAAGATGAAAGGGCGTCCATCCGCCGACCAGAAACTGAATGCATCCACTTTGACGTCCGCCAACGGAATCCCGAGGACTCTGATTCCATGCGCCTCAGCCATCTGCACCAGGTTGGGAGCAGGTTCCAGACCCATTCCCCATGCTAGACGCAGAGCCATGGCCGCCTCTTGAGATGAGTTGCGAAACTCGGTATCGAGCAGGCTGAGGGCAGGTGTCCTAAAATGTTTGGAAATAGACCTGTAGAACTCGACCCCCAGTGCTCCGAAGGCCGTTGAACGACGCAGTAAGGCGGATGGAGAGCGTCGTCGTGCCCGGAAGAACAGCTGTTTCTCTTCCAGTAGGTCAATCTCCTTGGTCGAGAAGAACTCGGGCGGCATCCCTGTGATGGTGGCGATCTGATGCAACCTCGATGAGGGTGGGCCCGCAGACTCCCATGTTGTCACTGTGCGAGGTGTCGTCCCTGTCTTGTGGGCCAGCGCTGACTTGGACAGTCCTGCCCTCTGTCTGGCCAGGGTGACTCGCGATGCCTCGAGTGTCATGAGATAGCGGTGATCTCGAAGTCCACGTCCTGTGTGGCTGCATAGGACTGCATGTCGTCTCCGGAAGACAATTCAGTATATCCTGAGAGATCTTGTGCGGGAAGAATGATGCGCGTCTCCCACTGGGTGACGAAGCCTTTGTCGCATTCTATCGGCAGCGATAGCTCCAGGCGTAACTCATTGCTGGCTCGGTCCCAGAAATAGAGCAGGACCCAGGTTTGCAGGTTGGCGAAAACTGTATCCTCATCTCCAGGTCCGAGGTTGAGCCGACACTGCGTGTATCTCGGAGCGCTACTCTTTGCCGCGTTGCTTTCGATCTCATTGGCGAATCTGGGTCCTTTGAGGCGCGCATTGCGCGGGTTGCCGTTCGCGTGAGCAGTCTGTGAGTCGCCGCCAACTGCTGCGATTGCCATGCTCCCGTCTGGGCTGACCGATCGGGGTGCGTTGGCGATGTCATGGTGCTTCCAGTCCTCCTCGTTGAGCTGTTTGCGCAGAGCTCCTACGATCTTCGACCAGATGGAGATCCCGAAGGCGATCACCGGCTCGAAAGATGAGTAGCTGATGACTGCGCTCTGCAGCCCCTCAACGCAGGGCCGAGTGAGGTTGGAGGGGATCAGACCCATCGTGTGAAGTTCCTGCTCGGCCGCCGCTCCGGTGATGACTCGTGCGCGTGGTAGCTGTGTGATGGACTGGGTCATGAGAGCCTCCCAGAGCCTCGAACAAGTGGACGAAACCAGAAGTTACCACAGGTGAGCGTGCAGAACCGGAAGTGACAGGGTGTTGCTCGTCGCTGCTGTGCGATCAAGGTGGCGAGCCTGTCGTTGGTAGGTCTCGTCGTCGATGGACTGCTCGACGCCAGTGCAGCCATGAGGGGCCGGGCGGTGCTCACCCTGCGCGGCCGCCTCATGGCCGACACCGTCACCCGCGCCCTGACCCAGTGAGTCTGTCAAGCGGCGACTTCTGGCTTCACGTCATTGACGGCATCCTGCGCTACTCGCCGTCCGACAGCATGTAGGCCTGAATCGCCCGGAACAGCTCAGGCGACAGCTCCACCTGGCCGAAGCGCAGCTTTGGCGCTACCTCGGTCCAGCCCGGCAAGGTGCGCAGGACATCAAGCGGGACCTCTCGTACCGGTGTCTGCCACTCGATGTCACGTCGGTACGGGACGAAACCGGGAAGCATCTCGTACTGGTAGACCTCGTCCCCGATGACCACTCCGCAGGCAGTGATCGCCTGACAAGGACGGCGTGACCTGAACTCCTGCTTCGGTGAGTAGTAGAGGATGTAGTCACCTCTCTCCATACGTCGAAGCGGTGCCTTCTTGCCATGGCACAGCTGGCAGAATCCGCCAGCCACACCCAGAGCCACATGGTCCTTGGAAGCAATGCCAAGCCAGTATCTCAATGTGCTGTCCTTCGTTCTCGTCGTGACGGGCTCAGCCTGCATGCCGGTGAGTGGCCGGCTGGCGGCTGGGGCTCAACCGGCCACTCATCGGCGTGATCGGCTCTGGTCACGACGCCTTCTCGTGAACGGTAATGGCGTAGCCGTCCGGATCGGTGAAGGTGAACGTCAGGCCGAATGGGCTGGGAGCAGGATCGGCCAGGATTGCTGTTCCTGAGGCCTCGAGCGAGTCGTGCAGTTCCTGAACCGTGTCGCAGTGCAGCCAGAGTGCCACCCCGAGACCGGGACGGGGTGCCTCAGAGAGATCAACTCCGGGCAGGGGCTCGCGAACCGCGAAGGGGATCGGCGTTGTGGTGAAGAGGACGGCGCCAGGAGGTGAGGCCGGGGCGCGGCGCAGTCCCAGGGCGTTCTCGTAGAATTCCGCGGAACGTTCGAGGTCGCTCGCCTGCAGGGCGATGAAGTCGGGGCCGGTGACGGTCATGGAGATCTCCTCTCAGACGATGTATGTCAGGTTTCTGACATGTCGAGAGTATGTCAGAATACTGTCATGAGTCAAGGCGACCCCCGGAACCTCCTCGGCTATCAGCTCAAGCATGTCCAGGCTGCGCTTCGAGCGCGTATGGACGAGGCCCTCCGACCTCTGGGGCTGAGTGCTCCCCAGTACCTCTGTCTCGAGCTGCTAAGTCGTGCCCCAGGGGCCTCGACCTCCGACCTTGCCAGGGAGGCCTTCGTGACCCGTCAGACCATGAGTACGCTTCTGCGGAGCCTGGTTGACCGCGGGCTCGCTCAGCGTGCCGCCCAAGCATCTTCCGGCCGCGCGCTGCCTGTGCGACTCACCCCTGAAGGGTGGGACCTCCTCAGGGAGGCGTCGAGGGTGACGGTGGAGGTTGAGCGGGTCATGATTTCACCGCTTAGTGAGTCCCAGTTGCGCGCGGTGCAAGAGGCGCTCTCGGTCTGCATCGCTGCTCTTGAAGAGTGAATCCATGAGTTGCAGGGTGCTTCTCCCCATTGCGCTGAGCGGGCGAAACAGTAGGCTGGCAGCAGGCCAATAGCTGGGCGGAATCGAAAGGGGACGGCGATGACAATGACACCTGAGGCGCAGATCCTGCTCAGGGTGCCGGCGAACCATCTCGACCGTCCCGCTTCTGCGTTGGAGCGGTTCATCTCGCTGCCCGCCATTCTCACTGGTGCGCGGGGGCGCGTGGCGCGTGGAGGGCATCTGCTGGTCACCACCACGGAGGTCATCTTCGAGCCACATTCCATGAATCTCAACAGTGAGCGAAGTCGGCTGCGTATCCCCATCGCTGACATCCTTGCTGCGCGCCCCAGGGTCGTCATCCTTCACGTCACCGTCGTTATCTCAACCGCACGGGGAGGCGATCTGGAGTTTGTGACGTGGAGCAGGAAGAAGGTCCTTGCGGCGATTCAGCAGGCGCGGGCCGCTCAAGGTCTTCCCCTGCTGATGCAGTGACATTTTCAGTGTAGTGTCAGGGAGTTGTGGCAGTCTGATGGGATGACTACTCCACAGTATCCAGGTTACCCAGACGACGGTTCCCAGGCTGGTGGCGTCCCTCAGGGAGCAGGTACCCCCGGCTACGGGCCGCAACCAGGCTACGATCCCCAGGCCGGGAGCGTTCCGGGCTATGGGGCACAGCCCGGCTACGGGGCCGGCCCCGACCCTCAACAGCCACCCGGCTATGGTCCTCAGTCCGGGGCGACGCAGGGATACGGTCCTCAACCCGCTGCCGGTCCGGACTACGCCTCCCAGCCGGGGGCGGTCCCGGGCTACGGTCCCCAGCCCGGTATGGGTACCGGTGGAGGGATGCCTCCTTATCCTCCAGGTGCGATGGGAGGGGCGCCGCTGAGCGTCGGTGACGGCATGTCCTGGGCGTGGTCCAAGTTCAAGGAGAATGCGCTCATTCTCGTTGTGGGGATGGGTTTGTGGACCGTTCTTTCCAGCTTCACTGTTGAGGCTCACTACAATGTCAACGGAGAGGAGCACGGCTTCAGCCTGGGAGTTCCCTTCGGAACATACATCGCCTTCGCTATCGGCCTCTTCGCTAGTATCGTGACCACTCACATGGCGATCAAGGTGGCAACCGGAAGGCCCTTGGCCTGGGGTGACCTGTTCACTTTCCCGAACTTCGGTGCGAGCCTTCTCGCGGCTTTTCTCACGTGGCTCGCCACGTCCGTGGGCGCCCTCCTGTGTGTTGTTCCGGGCATTATCGCGGCCTTCCTCTTCCACTATTCGGTGTACTTCACCGTGGACAAGGGGATGGACGGCATTGCCGGAATGAAGGCGTCCTGGGCCACCCTGTCCAGTCATGTCGGAGAGCTCTTCCCCTTCGCTCTGACCGGTGTTGGCCTCTACATTCTCGGCGCGATCACACTGATCGGCTGGCTGGTGACGGTCCCGCTGGTGATGCTCCTGTCCGCCTACTCCTACGTGCGCATCCAGGGCTACGACGTCGTCCGCTGACCTCATCTTCCGAGTTCTTCTCCGCGCCCCGCCAGCTCCAGCCGGCGGGGCGCGGACTCGTTGCAAGCCGGAGGGCGGGCCCGCTCGGCTAGAGTGAGGCCGACGTCGCTCAACGCCGTCGTCGAGAACGATCCTTCCCCTCCCAAGGACCTCCGTGCCCCTGAGCCCCACCGCCTCCGACCCGTATGGCGCGGACGAGCGCCCCGCCCTCATCCTGGCCAACCTTGGCACGCCAGCGGCCCCCACGGCCAGGGCCGTCCGGCCCTTCCTACGGGAGTTCCTCTCCGACCGCCGGATCGTTGAGACGCATCCCCTCCTGTGGAGGCCGGTCCTGGAAGGCATCATCCTGCGGGTGCGCCCTCGCGCATCGGCGGCGAAGTACGCCACCATCTGGCGCCCCGGCGAGGAGACCAGCCGCTCGGGCTCCCCGCTCATGCACTACAGCGAGCGCCAGGGCGAGCTGGTCCAGGAAGAGCTCGGCGAATCGGTCCAGGTCCGTGTCGCCATGCGCTACGGGCAGCCGGCCCTGCGCCGCGTCATGGGTGAGCTCATGGAGACCGGCTGCCGCAGGATCGCCCTCATCCCGCTCTACCCGCAGTACGCCGCCTCCTCGGCCGGCACCGTCGTCGATGAGGCCGCTCGTTTTATCCTGGCCTCCCGCGACCAGCCCGAGCTGCGCACCATCCGCTCCTTCGAGACGGCGCCCGCCTACATCGAGGCCCTCGCCACCGCCCTGGAGCAGCACTGGCAGGTCCATGGCCGCCCCGACCCGGCCGCCGGCGAGCGCCTCCTGCTGTCCTTCCACTCCATCCCCCAGGCCATGCACGACGCCGGAGACCCCTACCGCTCCGAGTGCGAACGCACCGCCCAGCTCCTCTCACGGCGGCTCGACCTTCCCGACGGCCTCGCCCAGCTCACCTTCCAGTCCGTCTTCGGGCCCGCCGCCTGGATCGGGCCGGCCACCATTGACACGGTCGGCGAGCTCGGCCGTGCCGGCTGTCCCCGCCTCGACGTCATCTGCCCCGGCTTCGTCTCGGACTGCCTGGAGACTCTCGAGGAGATCAACCAGCTCAACCGCGAGACCTTCACCACTGCCGGGGGCGGCAGCTTCCACTACGTCCCCTGGGGCAACGACTCCGACGGCGCCATCGCCACCCTGGCTCAGCAGGCCAGAAAGGTGCTGGCCGGCTGGATCTGAGGCCGGCGCGGCCCCGTGGCCGCAGCAGGCCGGAAAGTCGGTCTCAGCACGAGAGACCACAGGCCCTCACCGGGGAAACTGATGCCCGGGACGGTATGGTGACGCGAACAGTCCCGATTCTGTGAGGAAATTGCCGTGCATCTTGAGTGGTGGTCCGTCCTGCCCTTCGCGGGCATGCTCGCCTGCATCGCCGTCCTGCCGCTGATCCCGGCCACGGCTCACTGGTGGGAGAAGCACTCCAGCCAGCTGATCGTCGCCGTGGGCCTGGGGGTGCCGGTGGCCGCATGGATGTGGGTCGCCCTGGGCTGGACGTCCGTCTTCGCCGCCGTGGTGGAGTACGTCCAGTTCATCTGCCTGCTGCTGGCCCTGTTCGTCGTCTCCGGAGGCATCTTCCTCAAGGGCGACATCCGGGCCACGCCCCGAAACAACACGATCTTCCTGGCCATTGGCGGAGTCATCGCCTCCTTCGTGGGCACCACCGGCGCCGCCATGCTCCTCATTCGGCCCCTGCTGGCTACCAACAAGGAACGCCACTACCGGGTGCACACGGTGCTGTACACGATCTTCATCGTGGCCAACTGCGGCGGCCTCCTCACGCCCCTGGGCGACCCGCCCCTGTTCCTGGGCTTCCTGCGCGGGGTTCCCTTCACCTGGACCTTCAACCTCCTGCGCGAGTACCTCTTCGTCAACGTCATGCTGCTGGTGAGCTACTACGCCCTGGACTCCTACTACTACTCCCAGGAGCCCGCCAAGGCCGTGCACGACGACGACACCGAGATCGAGCCCCTGGGCCTCAAGGGCTCGCTCAACTTCGTCTTCTTCGCCGTCATCATCGCCGCCGTCGCCTTCGCCCCCTCTATCGACGCTCACGCCATCGAGGAGGGGCACGCCGCCCTGAGCGACTGGATCCCCGTGCGCGAGTTCATCATGCTCGCCTCCGCGGCCGGCTCCTACTTCCTGGGCAGCCGCGAGGTCCGTTTCAAGGACAACCAGTTCACCTGGGGGCCCATTGCCGAGGTCGGCATCCTGTTCATCGGCATCTTCCTCACCATGATCCCGGCCCTGCACTACCTCGACGAGGTGGCCGGCTCGTTGCCGCTCAACGAGGTCACCTTCTTCATCTTCACCGGCGGGCTCTCCTCCGTCCTGGACAACGCCCCCACCTACGCGACCTTCTTCGAGATGGCGGGCAAGGTCTCCCACCCCGGCGGCATGGACGTTGCCGGGATTCCCGAGCTCTACCTCGTGTCCATCTCGCTGGGGGCCGTCCTGTGCGGCGCCATCACCTACATCGGCAACGGCCCGAACTTCATGGTCAAGTCCGTCGCCGAGTCCGACGGCGTCGAGATGCCGAGCTTCGGCGGCTACGTGGGGCGCTCCATGAAGCACCTGGTGCCGATCATCGCCGCCATGGTCCTGCTCTTCATCGCCCCGGGCCTCCTGTGGAAGGCCCTGGGCGGGGTGCTCACCGTGGGGCTCCTGGGCCGCGACGCCCTTCTGCTGGCCCAGTCCCGCCGCCTGGCACTGGCCGACCAGGCCGAGGCCGCTGAGGGCTGAGCCGCCCTGCCCTCATGATCCGCTTCCAGCCTCAGCGCGTGCCCGGGGCGGTGACGAAGTCGATGAGCTCCTCCATCCGCCCCAGCAGGCTCGGCTCGAGGTCCTTGTAGGAGCGCACCGTCGCCAGGATGCGCTGCCAGCCCCGGGCGACGTCAGCCTGGGTGGCGTGCGGCCAGCCCAGGGCCTCCAGGGTGCCGTGCTTGATGTCGGTGCCCCGCGGGATGTCCGGCCAGCGCTCCAGACCCACCCGGGCCGGCTTGACCGCCTGCCACACGTCCACATACGGGTGCCCCAGAACCAGCACGTTCTCCCCACCGGGCATCTCGGCCACCCGCTGGGCGATCCGCGACTCCTTGGAACCGGCCACCAGGTGGTCCACGAGGACGCCGGCCCGCCGCTCGGGGGCCGGGCCGAAGTCGGCCATGACCTCCTCAAGGTTGTCGACGCCGTCGAGCATGAGGACGACGACGCCCTCGTGGCGCAGGTCGTCACCCCAGACCTTCTCCACCAGCTCGGCGTCGTGCTTGCCCTCCACCCAGATCCGCGAGGCGCGCGCCACCTTGGCCCGCTTGCCCTCAACCGCGTAGGAGCCCGAGGCCGTCAGCCGTCTGCCGGCGGCGCTCACCGCTCCGGTGGGCTTGCGTGTGCGCGCCACGGGCGGGTCCAGGATCACCGGGCGGCCCTCGATCCAGAAACCCGGCCCCAGGGCGAAGCCACGGCGCACACCGTGACGGTCCTCCAGGACCACGACGTGCTGACCGCCCGACTTCTCCACCGCCACCGCGGCGCCGACGAAGCCGGTCTGGCGGTCCTCAACCACCAGTCCCGGCGTCACCGGCACGTGCACCGACTCCGGACGTATGGCTCCGGGCCCCGTGCGGTGCGGGTTGACCGACAGGACGTCCCCGCCGTAGCGGTCGCCCGACGAGGGCCTGCGGGCAGCGGACTTGCTCGCAGCCGCCCCACCGCGCGAGCGCGAAGCGGCCGGGGCGCCCTGTGCCTGCTGCTTCTGCTCGGCCTCGGCGCGAGCCCTCAGGGCGGCTCGGCGGGCGGCGGTCGATCCGGGAACGGGGGAGCGGTACGGGGCGGGCGTGTTCACCCTCGGCACGGTAGGGGAAACTCACGGTCCGCCGGCGGTGGACCCGCCGGACCACAGCGTAGGATGGCACTCACGTGGGGTGAGTGCTAATCGCTGGCCGCACCCCACCGGTGTGTGGGCGGCCTGCCGCCTGACGCCGGCACGGATCGCGTTTCGGCACTGATGAGGGGAGGAGGACCCGTGGCCAACGACCGACGTCTCAAGGTCCTGTCCGCCATCGTCACCGACTACGTGCGCACGCGCGAGCCCGTGGGGTCCAAGGCCCTCGTGGAGCGCTACCGGCTGGGCGTGTCCCCGGCAACCATCCGCAACGACATGGCGGCCCTGGAGGACGAGGGCTACATCCACCAGCCGCACACCTCGGCCGGGCGCGTGCCCACCCAGAAGGGCTATCGGCTCTTCGTCGACGAGGTCGCCCGCATCAAGCCCCTCTCGGCGCCCGAGCGAGCCGCCATCACCGCGCTCCTGTCGGGGGCGGTCGACCTGGAGCAGGTCGTGGCCCGCACCGTGCGGGCCCTGGCTCAGCTGACCGGCCAGCTCGCCGTCGTCGAGTACCCCAGCCTGCGGTACGCGGCCCTCCAGCACCTCGAGCTCGTGGCCCTGGGGCCCGAGCGCGTCCTGCTGGTCATCATCACTGACACCGGGCGCGTCGACCAGCGCACCGTGACCCTCAGGTCCCGGGGCTCCGTGAGTGCGCGCCATGACGGGGGCTTCGACATCGCCGACGTCGTCGACCCCCTCGTCCTGGAGCGCCTGCGCACCCGGCTCAACGGCGCCCTCGCGGGCCGCCGCGCCGCCGACGTCGCCCCGATCCTGGCGGCTTTGGCCGAGCACGCGTCCGCCGACGAGCGCTTCCTGCTCGAGGCCGTCTCCGACGAGCTCATCTCCGCCCTGCGCCCCGACGCGGAGGAGCGGCTCGTCGTCGCTGGGACCGCGAACCTGGCTCGCGCCACCCCCGACTTCTCCTCCCTGGGGCCCCTCCTGGACGCCGTCGAGGAGCAGGTGGTGCTGCTGCGCCTGTTCACCGCCGCCGACGGCGCCCCGGCCGGCGAGAACCGGATGCGCGTGAGCATCGGATCGGAGAACAAGGACGACGCCCTGGCCGAGGCCTCCGTCGTCACCACCACCTACGGGCCGGGAACCGGTGAGGCCGTCGCCCACCTCGGGGTCATCGGCCCCACCCGCATGGACTACCCGGCCACCATGACCGCCGTCCGGGCCGTGGCCCGCTACCTGTCCCGGTTCCTGTCCCCACCGGAGACCTGAGAACCGGCATGCCAGGCCTGCCCCCAAGCGGCCGGCCGGGCACGCCCCCAGACCACCACCGCAGAAGTCGTAGCCGTAAAGGAAGAACGCAGTGAGCAACTACTACGAGGTCCTCGGCGTCAGCCGCGACGCCAGCCCCGAGGAGATCAAGAAGGCCTACCGCAAGAAGGCTCGCCAGCTGCACCCCGACGTCGCCGGCCCCGGCCACGAGGACGAGTTCAAGGAGGTCTCCTCCGCCTACGAGGTCCTCTCCGACCCCGACAAGCGCCAGATGTACGACCTGGGCGGGGAGGACGCCGTGCGAGGCGGCGGCGGATTCGGCGGAGGGTTCGCCGGAGCCGACTTCGGCGACCTGGGCGGCATCTTCCAGTCCTTCTTCGGCGGGGGAGCGGCCAGCCGCGGACCGGCCTCCCGGGCCCGACGCGGCCAGGACGCCCTCGTGGCCGTGGACGTGGAGCTCTCCGACGTCGCCTTCGGGGCGACCCGGTCGGTCCCCATCGACACCTACGTCACCTGCACCGCCTGCGACGGCTCCTGCTGTGCACCGGGCACCGAGCCGGTCACCTGCTCCCAGTGCAACGGGGTCGGTAACGTCCAGCGCATGACCCGCACCCTGCTGGGGCAGGTGATGACCTCCTCGCCCTGCCCGGGCTGCCAGGGCTACGGCACCGTCATCGTCACCCCCTGCAAGGACTGCTCGGGTGAGGGCCGCACCCGGGTGCGCCAGGACCTGGAGGTCTCCATCCCCGCCGGGGTGTCCACCGGGACCCGTATCCGCATGTCGGGGCGCGGTGAGGCCGGCCCGGCCGGCGGCCCCAACGGCGACCTCTACCTGGAGATCCACGAGAAGCCGCACGAGTTCCTCGAGCGTGACGGCGACGACCTCTACACCGAGCTGCGCGTGCCCATGACCGCGGCCGCCCTGGGCGCCGTCTTCCCGCTGCAGACCCTCGACGGCGAGCAGAACGTCACCGTCAAGGCCGGCAGCCAGCCCGGCGACGAGGTCGTCCTCGACGGCCTGGGTGTGGGGCGCCTGCGCCGCAAGGGCCGCGGGGACCTGCACGTGTCCATCGTCGTGGAGACTCCCACGCGCCTGGACGACCGCCAGCGCGAGCTGCTGGCCGAGCTGGCCCGGCTGCGCGGGGAGGACGACGTCGAGCCCGTGCGCGACTCCAGCGTCATGGGCAAGCTCAAGGAGCGCTTCTCCGGGCGCTGAGCAGGCGACCCGCAGCTAAGCGGTCTGAGGCGCCTCGGGCCAGTAGTGGGAGTCGGGTGTGGCCCGGGCCCCGAAGATCGCCTGGCCCACCCGCACGCAGGTGGAGCCGCCCTCGATGGCGGCCTCGAAGTCCCCGCTCATCCCCATCGACAGCAGTCCGTCGCCGACGGTGCCCGCCTGGAGGGCGTCGTCGCGCAGCCGGCGCATGATGCTGAAGCACTCGCGCACGCGCGCCTCGTCGTCGGTGTTGGCGGCCAGGGTCATGAGCCCGCGCACCCGCAGCGAGGAGTAGGTCGGCAGCGCTGCGAGGAAGCCTGCGACGTCGTCGGGCTCCAGCCCGAACTTGCTGGGCTCGCCCGAGGAGTTGACCTGCACGTAGACGTCCAGGCCCCGCCCGGCCGCCTGGAGACGCCGGTCGAGCGCCTCGGCCAGCCGCAGGGAGTCCAGGGCCTGGAACTCGTCGGCGAAGGCGGCCACGTTCTTGGCCTTATTGGTCTGCAGGTGGCCGATGACTGACCAGGAGATGCCCAGGTCCGCCAGGTTCTCGCTCTTGCGCTGGGCCTCCTGGACCTTGTTCTCACCCATCTGGGTGATGCCCGCGGCGAAGGCGGTGCGCAGGCGCTCCTCGGGGACGGTCTTGGAGACCGGCAGCAGACGGATCTCGGCGGCGTCGCGGCCGGCGCGCTTCGCGGCGGCGTCAATCCGGGCGCGGATGGCGGCCAGGTTGCGGCGGAAGTCCTCCACCGTGACGGCGGTGGTGTAGGCGGGGGATGGGGACGACTGAGGGGTATGGGCGGCTGAAGGCTCGGTCATGGTCACTGACGCTAGCACCGCCGGCGGACACCGGTTGGATGCGGCCCGTAGGCTGGGGGCGTGACCGCACCCGTTTTCCTCTTCACCCCCGAGACCATTGAGCCCGCCGACGCCGTCGCCTCGGCCACCTTCGGCACAGTCCTCATGCTCACCGGACCTGAGGCCCGCCATGCCGTGACCGTTAAGCGCCTGCGCGCCGAGGAGCGTGTGGACCTCGTTGACGGCGCGGGCCTGCGCCTGCTGTGCGAGGTGACCGGGGCCGGCGTCGGCGGCGCCAAGGACCGTCTGGCCGTGCGGGTCCTGGAGCGCGTTGAGGAGCCCGAGCCGCCGCTGCGGCTGACCCTCGTTCAGGCCCTGGCCAAGGGCGGGCGCGACGAGCAGGCTGTGGAGACCGCCACCGAGGTCGGGGTGGGGCTGGTGCTGCCCTGGCAGTCCGAGCGCTGCGTGTCCGTGTGGCAGGGGGCCAAGCAGGCCAAGGGACGCCAGCGCTGGCAGGCCACCGCACTCCAGGCAGCCAAGCAGGCCCGGCGGGCGCGCGTGCCCGAGGTCGAGGAGGTGCGGGACACCCGCAGGCTGGCCGACTGGGTGGGGCAGACGGTTCGTGGCGGGGGAGTGGTGCTGGTCCTGCACGAGGAGGCCAGTACCCCGATCAGCACCGCCATGGAGTCGGTGCGACTTCCCTCGCCCGGAGAGGCGCCGCTGGCGCTGGCCGTCGTCGTGGGGCCTGAGGGTGGTATCAGCCCCGAGGAGACGGCGGCCCTGGAGGTGGCCGGGGCGACGACGGTGCGGCTGGGCCCCCACGTCATGCGCACCGCCTCAGCCGGCCCCGTCGCCCTGGCCGTCCTCGCCCACGCCAGCGGCCTGTGGGAGTGAGGTGATGGTGACGATCCTTGTGGAGATCGGAGGAGCTGAGTTGGTTGGCTGACGAGCGTGGTGTCAGCGTGGACGCTGCTTGCTTCAGGCTAGTGCTCTTTCGAGTGCTTCTCGCATGAACTGACTGCGAGTTTCGCCCTGCGCCTCAGCCCTACGGTCCAGTGCGTCTCGATGTGAGCGTGGCACTTTGAAAGCAATGGTGACAAGATCCTCGTCTGAGAGTCGAGGCCTGCCTGGAGAAACAATGAACTCTCCTGGAGTGCCGGGATACTCTCCTCGTTCTGCTGCCTCACCAAGTCGCTCGATCTCGTCGTCAGTGAGCGTGGCTCCACTCTTCGTCTTATAGGTACTCATGTGCTCTCCCTTCTGACCTGTAGTTCCTGAGCCATCTTGTCGGTGAGTCTCATGGCGTGAAAAATCAGTAGGCTGCCATCGTCGAGTTCCACTCCAACCATCTCGAGCAGCCGTCCATGAGAGTCTGCTCCGGCTGCTGCGTAGTACTCAGGTGGGTCATAGTTTCTTCGGCGGACTGCGATGGCGCTGCGCCAGGCGGACTCAACGTCTGCGACCTGTATGTCAGGGTGGCGGCGGGTGATGCGAGGATGAACGGTGATCCTGTCCAACATCTGCACAACCCCCCCTGTCGACACATTTTGTCAAACAAAATTCTAGCATGTCGTGTCGTGGGGGCGCTTCCCAATGGGGTGGATCGCGGGCATGCTCTGACTATGAGCGAGACGAGTGAGCGATGAGCCCGAGGGGGCGGCGGCCGGCGGGGAGCCCGGACACGCGTGAGGCCATCCTGGCGGCGGCCCGCACCGCCTTCGCCCGCGACGGCTACCAGACCTCCCTGCGCGGCATCGCGCGCGACGCCGGCGTCGACCCGGCCCTGGTCCACCACTACTTCCCGGACCGCGCCACGCTCTTCGCCAAGGCCGTCATCGAGTCGACCGCCGGGGTCGACGCCAACCTCACGCACCGGGCCGCAGGTATCACTGAGCTCGAGCCCGAACAGCTGGGGGAGGGGATCGTGCGCGCCTTCATCGGCCTGTGGGACGACGCTGGCGCGGACCGCTTCACCGCAGTCATCCATGCCGCACTCGGACAGGGCAGTGACGTCGAGCCCTTCCGTGACTTCATCGCCACCGGGATCCTCTCACCGATCGTCACCCACTTCTGCCCCAACCGCCCCCAGCTGCGCGCCCAGCTCATCGCCAGCCAGATTATCGGGCTCGGCCTGGCCCGCTGGGTCGCCCGCATGGACCACATCGCCGGCCTCGACGCCGAAGCCGTAGTTGCGCTCGTCGGACCCACCATCCAGCGCTACGCCTTCGACGACCTGCCCGGCCTCAACGATCCCGCCTGAGAACACCCGACCCATCTCTGGACAGGGGGTCAGCGTCAACCTATATTCATCACATGATGAAAAGCGATGAAGGAGACGCGCCCCGGGAGTCGGGGGCCAGCAACCAATCGCACGACTCCAGTCAAGACATCACGTCCTGCGCCGCCTCGGAGCAGCCGGCTGTCACCGCGACGGACCTGCGCGTGACTCGTGGGCGCAAGGAGGTCCTCCATGGCCTGGATCTGAGCCTGGAGCCCGGCACCATCACCGGCCTGCTCGGCCCCTCAGGCTGTGGCAAGACCACCCTCATGCGCACCATCGTCGGCGTCCAGCGTTACCGCGGACAGGTCGAGGTCCTCGGGCACGCCCCCGGAGCCGCCGCCGTGCGCGGTCGGGTCGGCTACGTCACCCAGGACCAGGCCGTCTACAGAGACCTGACCGCCCGCCAGAACCTGCGCTACTTCGCCTCCCTGGCCGGCAGCCGGGCCCGTGACCTGGACGAGGTTCTCGACGTCGTCGGGCTCACCGCCCTGGCCGACCGGCCCGTGTCCACCTACTCCGGCGGCGAGGCCGGGCGCGTGAGCCTGGCCTGCGCGCTCGTGGCCGACCCCGACCTGCTCGTCATGGACGAGCCGACCGTCGGCCTGGACCCGGTCACCCGCGAGGAGCTGTGGACCACCTTCCACGCCCTGGCCGAGCGCGGCGCCACCCTCCTGGTCTCCAGCCACGTCATGGACGAGGCCTTCCGCTGCGACCAGGTCCTCCTCATGCGCCAGGGCCGCATCCTGGCCACCACCACGGCCAAGGACCTCCTGGCCAGCACCGGGGCGGACACCGTGGACGCCGCCTTCCTGGCCGTCATCGCCGACTCCGAGAGCCGGCCCGAGCAGAAAGGAGGGCAGCGCTGATGCACCTGCGCACCTACCTGGCCACCACCCGCCGCATCCTCACCCAACTGCGTGCCGACCGGCGCACGGTCGGCCTCATCGCGATCGTGCCCGCGGCGCTGCTGACCCTCCTGTACTTCGTCTACCGCGACTACCCGGGCGCGGACCTGCTGTTCAACCACATCGCCGTCTCCATGATGGCGATCCTGCCCACCACGGTCATGTTCCTGGTCACCAGCGTCGCCATGCTGCGCGAGCGTGTGAGCGGCACCTTGGAGCGGCTGTGGACCACTCCGATCCACCGGGCCGACCTCCTGTTCGGCTACGCCACCGCCTTCGCGCTGACCGCCGTCATCCAGTCCCTCATCCTGTGCGCCGTGGCCGCCTGGGGGCTGGACGTGGACATCTCCGCTTCCTGGGGGTGGGTGGTGCTCACTGCCCTGGTGGATGCCTTCGTCGGGGTGTCCCTGGGGCTGCTGGTCTCGGCCTTCGCGCGCACCGAGTTCCAGGCCGTCCAGTTCATGCCGGTGGTCATCGCGCCCCAGCTGTTTCTGTGCGGGCTCCTGGTCAGCCGCGACCAGCTGCCGCGCGCCTTGGAGGTGGTCGGTGACGCCCTGCCCATGAGCTGGGCGGTCGACGCCGTCACCGAGCTCACCATGGCCAGCGAGCCCTCTGACGATTTCTTCCGATACCTGGCCTACCTGGTCGGCTTCGGCCTGGTGGTCCTGGGAGTGGCGGCCTCCACCGTGCCGCGCAAGACCCGCTGAACCGGGAGGGGCCAGCAACGGCAGGCGCGAGGGCGAGGACCTTCGCGCCCGCCGCGCGGTGATCTCGGATGGGGTTAGGGTTGCCTTATGTGGATCGTCTTCGCCTGCGGCTCCGCCCTTTTTGCCGGCATTACCGCCGTCCTGGCCAAGGAGGGGATTCGCACCACCGACTCGACCGTGGCGACGGCGCTGCGCACTATCGTGGTGCTGGCGGGTGCCTGGGGCATGGTCTTCATTGTCAGATCACAGGCCGAGCTGGCCCACCTCGATGCCCACAGCACCGGTCTACTGGTGCTCTCGGGGCTGGCGACCGGGGCTTCCTGGCTGTGCTACTTCAAAGCGCTCCAGCTCGGCAGCGTCAGCAAGGTCGTGCCGATCGACAAGCTGAGCACGGTGCTGACGGTGCTGCTGGCCCTCATCTTCCTGGGGGAGAGGGTGAGCCTTGTCGGGGCGCTCGGGATTGTGCTCATCGCGGCCGGGACACTGTTGATGCTCGACGCCGATGACCTGCGCGGCCTGCCCCGGGCCGTGCGCGACGGTGGGGGCTGGCTGCTCTACGCGCTCGGCTCAGCCTTCTTCGCCGCGCTCACCGCGATCCTCGGTAAGGCCGGCATCACCGGGGTGGAGTCCAACCTCGGTACCGCGATCCGCACCGGGGTGGTCCTGGTGATGGCCTGGGTGATGGTCGCCGTCACCGGCAAGCTCCGGGAGGTCCGCACTGTGCCGAAAGGTGAGCTCGGCTTCGTCCTGGCCTCCGGGGCTGCGACGTGTGCCTCCTGGCTCTGCTACTACCGAGCCCTCCAGGATGGCCCCGCCAGCGTGGTGGTTCCCATCGACAAGCTGAGCGTCCTGGTCACCGTCCTCTTCTCCGCCCTTGTCCTGCGCGAGGCCGTCAGCAGGCGCTACCTCATCGGGCTGACTCTGCTCGTCGGTGGGACGCTGGCCATGCTGGTCTCCTGAGCATTGCTCACCGGAAGGCTTGGTGTCAGACGTACTTGGAGTGCTCGGTAGGACGTTCGTAACTTGGTGCCGTAGTGCTTCATCTTGGTGCCCTGACTTAGTGACTTAGTGCCCCCGGCTCGGCATCCGAGTACCTCGCTTGGTGTCTTGACAAGCCGACTTAGTGACTCGACTTGGTGACTTAGTGAACCAACTTAGTGATGTGGGTCCCGACTTAGTGAGTCGGCGTATCCAGCGATCTGGGCGACCCCTGTCTGACCTGTCTCGTGACAGTTTGGTGGGTTTGGGGGTTTGGGGCTGATTTTTCGTTGGTATTCCGTCATGTTGGGGGTGTGCTGGCACACTAAGCGGCCGGTAGGGTGGGGGTGGTGAGCCCGTTTCTGCGTAAGGTCAAGACTGCTTCAGGAGCGATGGCGGTACAGATCGCGGTCAAGGAAGGACATCGGGACAAGGTCATCGAGCACCTGGGCTCAGCCCACACCCAGGCAGAGCTGGCGGCCCTGATGGAGATCGGCCGGCGCCGCATCGCTCCGGACCAGCTGGCTCTGGACCTGTCCCCTGTGCCATCAGCGCCACCGCCAGCCTCCTCAGGACCGGCCAACGTCGGCGCGGTGGTGGCCTCCAAGCGCTCGGCCCTGTTGTGGGACGTTCTGCACGGGGCGTATACCCGCCTGGGACTGGGCGAGGCGGTCGGTGGTGATCGGGCCTTTGAGCAGATGGTTCTGGCGCGCTTGATCGAGCCGACCACCTGCAAGGCCCAGGTGCCCCGCGTGCTGGCAGACCTGGGTCTGGAGCCGGTCAGCGTGCGGACCTTGTTCCGCTCCCCTGGGTCGCTGCATCGAGCGCGACTACCGCCAGGCCATCAGTGCCGCGGCTCTGAAGCACGCTATGGCTGCCGGCGACGTGTCACTGTGTCTCTACGGGCGTCACCACGCTCTACTTCGAGACCGAGAAGGAGGACGAGTTGCGCAAGGTCGGCTATTCCAAAGAGAGAAGGGTCGACCCCCAGATCATCATCGGGCTGCTGGTCGACCGGGCCGGCTTCCCCCTGAGAATTGGTTGCTGGGAGGGCAATCGGGCTGAGACCACCACGATTGTCGGTGTCGTTGAACAGTTCCGCCAGGCCGCCAAGGTCGAGCCCCTGGTCGTAATCAACGGCCACCACATCAACGCCGCCCCACATCTAACCCCCAACGCCGAGCAAATTCTCACCGCCCTGAGCACTCCACCCCCAGCACACTAAGCGTCATGAGTTAGGTCTGAGCGACTCCTCATGAGGTGGACGAAAACGCCGAGGAACGGCGGTCATGCTGGCTAGAGTCGGTAGTGAGACGATGAGGATGCCGAGTTCACTGCGATCTTCGGTAAGACCGGCATCATGGAGGTGGGGTCCAACCTCGGTACCGCGATCCGTACCGGGGCGGTTATGGTGATGGCCTAGGCGATCATCGCCGTCATCGGAAGACTCGACGAGGTCCGTGCTGTCATGCGCGGTGAGTTCGACTTCGGCCCGGCTTCCGGGGTAGTCATCTGTGCCTCTTGGCTCTGCTACTACTGAACCTGCCGGCACGGCCTTGCCAGCGTAGTCATACCTGAGCCTGCTCGTCGACATCTTCTTCTCTGCCCTCGTCTTGCGAGAGATTCTCGGTAGGAGGTATCTCATCGGGCTGACTCTGATTGTTGGCGAGATTCCCGCCTTACTGTTCAATTAAGTTGGGTTCGTCATTTATAAACTCTGTCCATATCGCTCCTTTCGGTAGGCGATCGCTAGTCAACGTGATTGTTGGAGGGAAATGCATGTCGGACGCCTCTTTTAAATCTTCGTTAAATAAGGCTCCTTGAAATTCAGTGAGTTCATCCATCTTAGCTTCATCAAAGTCGGCGCAGCCTATGAAATAAGTCTTTGTGAAAATGGCTCGCACGAGCTTGGTTGGATACTTGATTGGATCGCTATCCTGGGTCCGTAAGCTGGTGTTATATTCAGTGTAATCTGGCGAGAAGTCAGCCTCCTTTCGGAAAATCGCTTGATGGAAATTGGCTTCATTTTCGAAAACTGCCCCACGGAAGTTCGCTACTTTTACAAATGTTGACCTATCTCCTTTTTCTGTTGAAGCAAAACTAACTACTCTTGCAAACTTGGTGCGCTGAAACGTGGTTTTGCCTGAGAATTTTACGCCACGGAAGTCGGCGTCGCTCACAAATGTAGTGACGCCATCTCCGGCTGGACCGAAGTTTACGTCATAATGAAATGTGCTAAGCTGGAATTTTGTATATGAATTAAAAATGCATCCACCAAAGTTGGCTGCGTCCCGGAAGTGCGAACCAGTGAAACTGACTTCATTATAGAAGACTGTGCCTTTACAACTTAGTTTAGACGTGTGTGTGTGTATTGGAAGTCCAGTGGTTCCATGATGGTTGCTCCGTCGAGGTTGATGAGATAGCGGCTCCAAGGTCCTGGGCGTGAGTCTTCGGGGCTGTTGGAACCTGGTGGGTAGAATCTTAAGTGATCTCGCAATACGCAAAGAACTGCCGATTCTGTAGGGCCGTCTGAGTTGAGAGTGGGGTTCTGAGTGAGCTCCTTTTCTGCAGCCGTTGTTATTGATTCTTTAAAGTCTTTCTCAAATTCTTCATCCAGGATTTCTGTTTTGTTGTTTGTCGATTTAGGGTTGCTGGCGCCTGAACTATGTGCTGTCATGTCGGAGTCGGTGGTGTTCTTGACCTTGATGTGTCGCTCGGTCCTCAAGTAACCGCATAAAATTTCAACTACACGCTTATTGTAGTCGACTCTATACTTTTCGCTTCCGTAGGTGTCGGCGACATCAGCCAGGGCGTAGACTCCCGCAATACGAACTTGAGGTGACTTAGAGCCTAACTGCTTGATGGCGGCAGTTAATTGTTTGTCGGCCTCTCCTTCGTTCTGGCGAACTTCTTCTCGTTCGGCACTGGCTTGTTCGCGATACTTGATAACGAGGTATCCGACTGCACCTATCCCGCCGACTGCGGTGAAGGTGCTCGAAAGCAGTTCCTTGAAACTTAAGGATTGTCCGCTCTTCCATCCGGCGAGAAAACTCCCTCCCCACAGCCAACTCAATAATGTGTATGCAGCGACACTTAGAAGTACCCAGGTTGCAATCCAGCGAAGTAATGGGTACTTTTCTTTAATGCACTTGATGACCGACAATCCGGTCAATAGTGCTAAATAAATTATGATTACGGAAACGTTAAGCGCGATTGTGCCGATATTGAAAGCGTTCATGTTGCTTAAATTTGTTGTGACCTTATCGGCAAGTACTGCCATAAGTGACGAGATTAGTAAAACTAGCCCAATTTCAACAAATACAGGATTACTGGTAATATTTCTAAGCCTATCTAGAATTGACTTCATTTCACCCTAATTTCTTGCTTGGATTTTGCAATTCTGGAAAAACTAATTTTAGGCCTGCGGGATAGATGTCATTTAGGTGAGGTTTCTTGCTGCTTGCTTGGTGGGTAGTCGGTGTGGTGTTCCTGAGAGATGATACAGCGATCTGTCTTCTCATGTTGTTTGAGTTCTCAATATATCTTGATGCTGGCGTGCTGGTTGACGCAGTACGATCGGTGCACGATGACAGACGCTTGCACCACGCCCACCGAACCTCCTGCCGGCCAGGACCCTGCAACCTCTGGCACGTCCGCGGCTCCCCCTGCGCCGCTGACGTCCCGGCCGCTCGGTGCCCCAGCCCAGCCCACCTCCGCCGAACTGGCGGAGGCCACGCGCACCCTCACCCTGCCCGAGGACGTCGCCCCGGTGACCCTCCTGGGCGCCCGGGACGAGGTCCTGCGCGCCATCGAGAAGGGCTTCACCGACGTCGACATCCACGTGCGCGGCACCGCCGTCACCGTCTCCGGCCCCGCCGCCCGCGTCGACACCGTCGTCGTCCTGCTCTCCGAGCTCATCGATGTTGCCCGCACCGGCACACCCCTGACCGCGGACGCCGTCGAGCGCGCCGTCGGCCTGCTGGAGACCTCCACCCGCCCCACCGAGGTCCTCACCGACGACATCCTCACCTCCCACGGCCGCACCATCCGCCCCAAGTCCCTCGGCCAGAAGGCCTACACCGACGCCATCGAGGAATCCACCATCACCTTCGGCATCGGCCCCGCCGGCACCGGCAAGACCTACCTGGCCATGGCCAAGGCCGTCGACGCCCTGGCCCGCAAGCGCGTCTCACGCATCATCCTCACCCGCCCCGCCGTCGAGGCCGGTGAGAACCTCGGCTTCCTGCCCGGCAGCCTCACCGACAAGATCGACCCCTACCTGCGGCCCCTCTACGACGCCCTCCACGACATGCTCGAGCCCGAGGCCCTGCCCCGCCTCATGGCCGCCGGCACCATCGAGGTCGCGCCCCTGGCCTACATGCGCGGACGCACCCTCAACGACGCCTTCGTCATCCTCGACGAGGCCCAGAACACCAGCCCCGAGCAGATGAAGATGTTCCTCACCCGCCTCGGCTTCGGCTCGCGCATGGTCGTCACCGGGGACATCTCCCAGGTCGACCTGCCCGGCGGACGGGAGTCCGGCCTCATCGTCGTGCGCAAGATCCTCGCCGGCGTCGACGGCATCAGCTTCTGCGAGCTCGGGTCGGCCGACGTCGTACGCCACCGCCTCGTGGGCCGCATCATCGAGGCCTACGCCCGCCACGACGCCGAGGTCGCCGCCCAGGACGCCGCCGCCCGACCCGCCGGACCGCCTGGCCGCAGCGGCCGCAACAGCCAGTACCGTCGGGGGAGCAGCAACCGCCCCGCCCGGCCTTACTCGGAGAGGAACCCGCATGACCACTGAGGTCATCAACGAGACCACCACCGTCATCGACGCCGCCGAGTTCGCGGCCCTCGCCGACCACGTCCTGACCGCCATGCACGTCAGCCCCGCCGCCGAGCTCAACATCATGTTCATCGACCCCGAGCCCATGGAAGAGCTCCACGTGCGCTGGCTCGACCTGCCCGGCCCCACCGACGTCATGAGCTTCCCCATGGACGAGCTGCGCCCCGGCTCAGCCGACTCGCCCACCCCCGCCGGCACCCTGGGCGACATCGTCCTGTGCCCGCAGGTCGCCGCCAAGCAGGCCCTTGCCGCCGGCCACTCGGCGGTCGAGGAGATGCTCCTGCTCACCGTCCACGGCATCCTCCACCTCCTGGGCTACGACCACGCCGAGCCCGAGGAGAAGAAGGAGATGTTCGACCTCCAGCGCCGCCTCCTGCTGACCTTCCTGGCCGATCGCGGCAAGTGAGCCCCGCGTGACCGGCATCCCCACCGCCGCGCTCATCGCCTGCGCGGTGATCGTCCTGGCCCTGGGTGCCCTCCTGTCAGCTGGCGAGTCCGCCTTGCTGCGCTTCACCCGGGCCGCCGCCGACGACCTCGTTGAGGAGGGCCGCCGCGGAGCCACCCGGGTCCGCCGCCTGGCCGAGCACCGCACTCGGGTCCTGGGTGCCCTCAGCGTCGCCCGCGTCGCCGTCGACATGCTCGCCGCCGTCCTCATCACTCTGGCCGCCTCCGGGCTCGTGCGCGCCTGGTGGCAGGTCCTGGCCCTGGCCCTGCTGGCCAACATCATCCTGCTGGGCGTCGTCGTCGGCTTCTCCCCACGCACCTACGGCCGGCGCAACCCCGCCGGCACCCTCCTCGCCCTGGGCGGCCTGCTCACCTGGGTCGACGTCCTGGCCGCCCCGCAGCGCCGCCTCGTCTCCCGCACCCGCCGCCCCGAATCCGCCCCCACCGACGCCGAGACCCGCGAGGCCGTCAACGAGGACCTGCGCGAGATGATCGACGAGATCGGCGAGACCGACACCATCGAGGACGAGGACCGCGAGATGATGCGTTCGGTCGTCGAGCTCGGCCAGACCCTTGTGCGCGAGGTCATGGTCCCGCGCACAGACATGGTCACCATCGACGCCCACAAGCCCGCCTCCGCCGCCATGCGCCTGTTCATCCGCTCCGGCTACTCGCGCGTGCCCGTCATCGGGGAGGACGCCGACGACGTGCGCGGCATCCTCTACCTCAAGGACGTCCTGCGCCGCCTGGCCGCCCACCCCGAGCACGAGGCCCTCGCCGTGGCCGGATTCGCCCGGGACGCCGAGTACGTCCCCGAGATGAAGCCCGCCGACGACCTCCTGCGCGAGATGCAGACCGGCCGCTTCCACATGGCCCTGGCCGTCGACGAGTACGGCGGCACCGCCGGCCTGGTCACCATGGAGGACCTCCTGGAGGAGGTCGTCGGCGAGCTCACCGACGAGCACGACCCCGAGCTGCCCGAGGTCGTCGAAGTCGCCCCCGGCACCTACCGCGTCCCCGCCCGACTCGCCCTGGACGAGCTCGGTGAGCTCTTCGACCTCGAGATCGACGACGACGATGTCGACACCGTCGGCGGCCTGCTCACCAAGGCCATCGGCCGTGTCCCCCTGCCCGGCGCCGCCGGAGACACCCAGGGCGTCCACCTCCAGGCCGAGGAGGCCACCGGCCGCCGCCGCCAGGTCTCCACTATTCTCGCCTCGCGCACCCCCGCACCCGAAGAGGACACCGATGACTGACACCGCCGACCAGACCGCCCCCGAAGCCCGCGACGACCAGCCCCAGGTCCCCGGGGAGACTCCCGAGGAGCTGCTGGCCGAGCCCCTCGAGATGCCCGCGCCCGGCCCCGCCCCGGCCGGCTTCCGCTTCCCCACCGACGCCGAGCTCATGGACGGCCCCAACCCGCTCACCGACCCCGACGATGAAGAAGACGGCGAGGACGAGCCCGGCGACGACTCCGACGGCGCTGACGGCTCCGACGACTCCGGCGCCATCCGGCTGGACGCGGACGGCTTCCCGATCCTGGACGAGGACGACGACGCGGAGGAGAGCGCCGATATCACGGATTCGGCCCGCGTCGAGATCGTCGTCCCCGACTTCCCCGAGGACTTCCGCGCCGGCTTCGCCTGCATCGTGGGCCGCCCCAACGCCGGCAAGTCCACCCTCACCAACGCCATGGTCGGTGCCAAGATCGCCATCACCTCCGGGCGCCCCCAGACCACCCGCCACAACGTGCGCGGCGTCATCCACAAGGAGAACGCGCAGATCGTCCTGGTCGACCCCCCCGGCCTCCACCGCCCCCGCACCCTGCTGGGCAAGCGCCTCAACGACCTGGTGCGCGAGACCCTCGTTGACGTCGATGTCGTCGTCTTCTGCATCCCCGCCAACGAGAAGATCGGCCCTGGCGACCGCTTCATCACCCGTGACCTCGCCGAGCTGCGCACCCCCGTGGTCGCTGTCGTCACCAAGGCTGACACCGTCACTCGAGAGGCCCTGGCCGCCCAGCTCCTGGCCGTCAGCGAGCTGGGGGAGTGGGCCGACATCGTCCCGGTCTCAGCGCAGCGCAACGAGCAGATCGACGTCCTGGAGGAGGTTCTGCTCAAGTACATGCCCCTGTCCCCGCCGCTGTACCCCACCGGCGAGATCACCGACGAGCCCCAACAGGTCATGATCGCCGAGCTCGTGCGCGAGGCCGCCCTGGAGGGCGTGCGCGACGAGCTGCCCCACTCCCTGGCCGTCGTCGTCGACGAGATCGCCGACCCCGACGACGAGCGCGAGGTCGGCCATATCAAGGGCGCCGGAGGCCGCCTCCAGGTGCGCGTGAGCCTCGTCGTCGAGCGCGACTCCCAGAAGGCCATCATCATCGGCAAGGGCGGACGGCGCCTCAAGGAGGTGGGCGTCACCGCCCGCAAGGGCATTGAGCAGCTGCTGGGGCGCAAGGTCTACCTCGACCTGCACGTGCGCACCGCCAAGGACTGGCAGTCCGACCCCAAAGCCCTGGCCCGCCTCGGCTTCTGATCCACTCAACACTGCCAGCGCAGCGGTGCGGACGGCATCTAGGACCAAGGGAACTTGCGACACGTGGCGACTTGGTGCCTGAATCGGTCGCGCACAAGGGGTGTCTTAGCGCACACTTGGAGGGTCCGATGTCATATCGACCTGGAGGCCACACGCATGACGAACACCGCCGTTCCCAGTCAGCCCCGCACCGACGCAGGTAACGCAGAACGCCGCTGCCCCGACGACCTGTGGGCGCTGGGCGAGAAAGCCGTCGCCCGAGCACGCCGGTGGGCTGACGAGTCGGCATCTGAGCCGGTACCGCGCTCAGCCAAGCTCCTTTCCCGCATCCTCTCCGACCCCGAGGGCCTGACCTTCACCACCCGCTTCGTCGACGACGTCGTGCGTCCCACCGACCTCGACGTCGCCAGCACCGCCCTCAAGCGCCTGTCGGCAGGACGCACCGACTTCCTGCCGCCCGCCCTGGCCGGAGCCATGGGACTGGGCTCGACCGCCTCCCGTCTCGCCCCGCGCACCGTCACCGCGGTCGCCCGGCGAGTCTTCCGGGAGATCGTCGGCGACCTCGTCGTCGACGCCACCGACAAGGGACTCGGGCCCGCCCTCGCCCGCCTGCGCAAGGGCGGCAACCGCCTCAACGTCAACCTCCTGGGCGAGGCCGTCCTGGGGGAGAAGGAGGCCTCCCGCCGGCTGGCCGAGGTCTCCCGCCTGGTCACCCGCGAGGACGTCGACTACGTCTCGGTCAAGGTCTCCGCCGTCACCGGCCCCCACAACCCCTGGGGCTTTGAGGAGGTCGTCGCCCACGGCGTCCAGGCCCTCCTGCCCCTCTACCGCCTGGCCCGCGACCACGGCACCTTCCTCAACCTGGACATGGAGGACTACAAGGATCTCGACCTGACCATCGCGGTCTTCACCGCGATCCTCGACCAGGAGGACATGCGCGGCTACGAGGCCGGCATCGTCCTGCAGGCCTACCTGCCCGACTCCCTGGGCGCCATGCAGCGCCTCCAGGAGTGGGCCGCCAAGCGTGTCGCCTCCGGCGGCTCGCGCGTCAAGGTCCGCATCGTCAAGGGCGCCAACCTGTCCATGGAGAAGGTCGACGCCGAGATCCACGGCTGGGAGCTGACCACCTGGCCCTCCAAGCAGGCCACCGACACCAACTACAAGCGCATGCTCTCCTGGGCGATGACGCCCGAGCGCACCCGCAACATCCGCCTGGGCGTGGCCGGCCAGAACCTCTTCGACATCGCCTTCGCCTTTGAGCTGCGCGCCGCACGCGGCGTCGAGGACAGCGTCGAGTTCGAGATGCTCTCTGGAATGGCCACCGGCATCCAGGAGGTCGTGCGCCGCGACACCGGCCACCTCCTGCTGTACGTGCCCGTCGTCGACCCCCACGAGTTCGACGTCGCCATCTCCTACCTGGTGCGCCGCCTGGAGGAGAACGCGGCGCCGGAGAACTTCATGTCCGGGGTCTTCGACCTGGCCAGCAACGAGCAGATCTTCGCCCGCGAGCGCGACCGCTTCCTGGCGGCCCTGTCCGACCTCGACCCGGACGCCCCGGTGCCGGTGCCCAACCGCACCCAGAACCGGCTCGCCGAGCGGGAGGCGGGCATCCCTGAGGAGACCGGCACGGTCGCCGAGCGCGCCAAGAGGCCCTTCGTCTCCGAGGCCGACTCCGACCCGGCACTGGCCGCCAACCGCCAGTGGGCCCGGGACATCGCCGCCGCCATCCCGGGATCCACGCGGGGCGTGGCCGAGGTGGAGGCCGGCGCCGCCCGCCTGGCCACGAACGCCGACGTGGACTCCCTGGTGGCCGCGACGGCCGAGGCGGCCGGCGTCTGGCAGTCCCTGGACCCGGCCGAGCGCGCCGCCGCCCTGCACCGTGTCGGCGACGTCCTGGCCGCCCGGCGCGCCGAGCTCATCGAGGTCGCCGGCTCCGAGGCCGGCAAGACCATCGACCAGTCCGACCCCGAGGTCAGTGAGGCCATCGACTTCTGCCACCACTACGCGGAGTCCTCGCTGCTCCTGCACGACCCGGAGTACCTGGTCGGGGCCCGCTTCGCCCCGGTGGACGTCACCGTGGTCGCCTCGCCCTGGAACTTCCCGGTGGCCATCCCCACCGGGGGAGTGGCCGCGGCCCTGGCGGCCGGCAGCGCCGTCATCCTCAAGCCCGCCCCGCCGGCCCGACGCTGCGCGGCCGAGCTCGTGCGCGCCTTCCACGACGCCGGGATCCCCGAGGACCTCGTGGCGCTCGCCCCGCTGGAGGACGGAGAGGTCTCACGCCACCTGGTGACCCACAAGGACGTCGACCGCGTGGTCCTCACCGGCTCCTACGACACGGCCCGCCTCTTCCGCTCCTGGAAGCCGGACATGCACCTGCTGGGGGAGACCAGCGGCAAGAACGCCATCATCGTCACCCCCTCGGCCGACCCCGACATCGCCGTGCGCGACGCGGTCTACTCGGCCTTCGCCCACGCCGGCCAGAAGTGCTCGGCCTCCTCCCTGCTGGTCCTGGTCTCCTCGGCCGGCAAGTCCGAGCGCATCGCCCGCCAGCTCGTGGACGCCACCGCCTCCCTGCGGGTGCGCCTGCCGCTGTCGCTGGACTCCCAGATGGGGCCCGTCGTCGTGCCCGACGACGAGAAGGCCGTGCGCGGCCTGACCACCCTGGGGGTCGGTGAGCACTGGGTCCTCAAGCCCCGCTACCTCGGCGACGGCCTGTGGACCCCGGGTATTCGCGCCGGGGTCGTGCCCGGCAGCGAGTTCCACCTCACCGAGTACTTCGCGCCCGTCATCGGTGTCATGCGGGTCGACACGCTCGAGGAGGCCATCGAGGCGGTCAACGCCGTCGACTACGGGCTCACCTCCGGGCTCCAGACCCTCGACGCGGCTGAGCTGGCCGTCTGGCTCGACTCGATCCAGGCCGGCAACATCTACGTCAACCGCGGTATCACCGGGGCCATCGTGCGCCGCCAGCCCTTCGGCGGCTGGAAGCGCTCGGCCATCGGCTCGACGACGAAGGCCGGCGGCCCCTCCTACCTGCTGGGACTGGGGGACGTGGAGCCCGCAGACGGCCAGGACGTGAAGGGACTGGCGGACCAGGGCACCGCGGCGCTGGACCCGCGCGTGGCGAGCCTGTGCGACGCCGTCAGTGGCCAGCTGGACGAGGCCGACCTGGCCGGGCTGCGCCGCGCCCTGGTGGCCGACGCCTCCGCCTGGAGGAACGCCTACGGCGCCAACCGCGACGTCACCGCACTGGCCTGCGAGCGCAACGTCCTGCGCTACCGGCCCACTGACGTGTTCGTGCGCGCCGGAGCGGGAACCGAGCTGGCCGATGTCGTGCGCGTCATGGCGGCCGGTGTGCGGGCTGGTGGCTTCGTCAGCCTGTCCGTGGCCGACCGTCTGCCCCAGCCGTTGCAGAACGCGCTGCAGGCCGCCGGCGTCCAGGTGGCGGTCGAGGACCAGGGAGCCTGGGATGCCCGCCTGGCCGAGCTCTCCGCCTCCGGCGGGCTGGGAACGCGCGTGCGCATCCTCGGCCCGCGTGAGGAGACCTCCGCCGCCCGCTGGAGCTACGCCAGCCGGGTGACCGGCGGAAGCCCCGACATCGCCCTGTACACGGGGGCCGTGACGGCCTGCCCGCACTCTGAGCTGCTGCCCTTCCTGCGTGAGCAGGCGGTGGCCATCACCAACCACCGCTTCGGCACCCCGCTGGACCTGGCCGAGGGCCTCCTGTAGGGCCGGCGGCATCAGGACACAGACACCACGCCGAACCGAGTAATCGGGTGGTGCCCTCCCCATCCGGGGAGGGCACCACCCGGATACGAGTAACGCCTCCGAGCGGCCTGATGAGGCTCGTCGCTCTCTTGCTCCTGATGATGCTACCCGAGTAGCATGCAGGTATGAAGTTAAGCGTGAGTTTGTCGGAGAGTGACCTCATTCTGCTGGACCGATGCGTGGAGCGCGACGGTTTGGCGTCGAGGTCTGCTGGTATTCAGAATGCCATCCGCCTGCTCGGAAAAGCTGATCTTCAGGATGCTTACGCTGAGGCCTGGTCCTCCTGGGATGCCTCTGAGGATGCAACCGTCTGGGATGGTGCGGTCGCCGACGGGATCGATGGAGGTGAGGATGCTACGAGGTGAAATCCGCCTTGTCGATTTTGATCCTTCTGTTGGCAGTGAGGCAAACAAGCGTCGACCTGCGCTCATAGTAAGTAATGACCATGCCAATGCGGCGGCCGCGCGTCTTGGTCGCGGTGTGGTGACGGTGATCCCATTGACCAGCTCAACCTCGCGAGTTCTCCCCTTTCAGGTATTCCTCCCCTCGGAGGCAACTGGCTTGCCCAAGGACTCAAAGGCTCAGGCGGAGCAAGTTCGATCTATTGCCGTGGAGAGAGTCGGCGAGGTTGTCGGCTGGTTACCCAGTGGCCTGATGAAGCTGGTCAATGAAGCTCTGATCCTGCATCTCTCCCTGTGATGGTGTCTCACGTCAGGCGGGGGAACTCCTCCAGGGAGAAGACCGACTCCACGGGCACGTCGAAGTAGCGGGCGATGCGCAGGGCCAGGTGCAGTGAGGGGGCGTACTCCCCGCGCTCGAGGTAGCCCACTGTCTGGTAGTGGACGCCGAGGGCCTCGGCGAGCTCACGGCGGCTCACCCGGCGGTCGGCGCGCAGGACCGCGATCCGGTTGTGGACGACGTCGTCGGACATGGTCACAGACCGGTCTGGGAGCGAATGGTGGACTGCACGCGCGCCAGACTACCGATCGTCTCCTTGCGGAAGCTGCGCCGCACGATGAACGAGGCTCCCGCGAAGCCGAGAACCGTCCATACCGTCAGGACCCCGACGGCGAGCACCGGTGAGAAGGCTCGGCCCACCTCCCACGAGGGGTCCCCCACCAGTGCCCAGCGGGTCAAGTGCCCCGACCAGTACGTCGGCAGCGCCAGCTGAACCGCCTGCAGCCAGGAGGGGAAACGGTCCATGGGCATGAAGAAACCGCTCGTTCCGATGAGGACGAACATGGGCAGGTAGGAGGCCATGAAGCTGTAGACGCCTCGGACGAAGGCGCCCACGAGGAAGCCCAGCGGGGCCGTCGCAACGGCCGACAGCACCATGAGCGGCAGGCAGGCCAGCACCTGGGACGTACTCAGGGGCAGTGCCTCAACGAACAGGGCTCCCCCGAGAAGAATGGCGCCCTGGAAGACGAGGGTCTGAGTGATCGAGGACATCGTCTTACCGATGGCCCACGTCAGTGGGCCGTGGGGCAGGACGCGCACCCGCAGCAGGGCGCCGCCGATACGGTCGACGTAGGTCTCGCTAGCGATCTGAAAGGTGATGAAGCAGCTGATCGTGCCAATGCTACCGGCGAGGAACATCGGGCCGATACTCGCTTGGGTGTTCCTGCTGACGATCACGAGGGCGCTCACGGAGGTCAGCAATGCGATGCCCGACCCGACAACGCCTGCTTGCAGGTCCAGGGCGGCCTGGCGACGGGCCGCGCGTAGAACTGCCAGAAAAGTGCGAATGCTCATGACTGGGGCTCCTTGCTGCTGACGAGGGAGAGGTAGGTCTCCTCCAGGGTGGGGCGGGTGATGGTGAGCCCGGTGACGGCGTCGAGGTCGAGCTCCTTGACGAAGCGCTCGGGGAAGTGGGTGGAGTGGACGTGGTGGGTCCCGTCCTGGACCCAGGTGATCTCGGCGCCGCGATCGAGGCGCTCACGCAGCGCCGTCACTGTGCCGTCGGCGAGGATCCGTCCCTCGTTCATGATGAGCACGCGTGAGGCCAGGTGCTCGGCCTCGGCCAGGTCGTGGGTGGTCATGACGATGGTGGCGTCGTCGTCGACCCGGGCCAGAATGAGATCGTGCAGTCGCGCCTTGGAGACCGGGTCCAGTCCGGTCGTCGGCTCGTCCAGGACAAGGAGCTCGGGCGCGGCCATGAGGGCGGCCGCGAAGTCAATGGTGCGTCGCTGCCCGCCGGAGAGCCTCGACAACCGGGAGTCGGCCTTCTCGCTGAGGCCGACGGCGTCGAGTACCTCCTTGACGCTGCTCACCCGGCTGGCCGCCGTCAGCTGGACCGAGCGGATCCACTCCAGCTGGTCCCTCACCCTCCACTTGGCGTGGTCGGTCCAGCTCTGCTGCACCAGCCCGACCCTCGCCCAGAAGTCGGCGCCCGCCCGGCGCGGATCGGTGCCGAGCACCCGTACCCTGCCTGCGGTCGGGGTCAGAGAGCCCAGCAGGTTCTCCACGAGGGTCGTCTTGCCCACGCCGTTGGGGCCGAGCAGGCAGACGACCTCTCCGGCCTCGACCGACAGGTCGATGCCGCGCAGCACCGGGGTGTCCCCGTAGGAGAACTCGAGGTTCTCCGTGGTGATGACTGGAGCCATCGCACAAACCCTCCTGAGTAGAAGCGCAACTGAATGTAGTAGAGATGCTACATCATGGTGTTGGTGTGCGTCAGAGTGCGAGACATGGCCCGCGGGGGAGCCCCTTCATCCTCCGTCTCACTCTGCGGTCCCATGCGACCCCCTTACCTGACGATGGGTCCTCATCGGGGTAGGGTCTACGGCGTGCGAGCGACTCCAGGCCACCAGGTGAGCCTCCTGCTTAGTCGCCGCGGCGGGGCCTGACAGGCCGGCACCCCGACCGCGGCTGACTCGTTCTGCTCGGCCACGTTCGCGGCCGCGTTCCTCAGGAGTCAGAAGAGTCTTCCGGGAACCGCCGTCGGAACCACGAAGCATCTGATCCCAGGAGAAACCCGATGCGCAACGCCCGCCCCGCCCCCCAGCAGCCCTCCGGTATGCCGTTTGCCAAGTACCGGCCCTTCCTCGACGTCGTCTCCATCGACCTGCCCGACCGCACCTGGCCGGACAAGCGCATCACCGCCGCCCCCCGCTGGCTGAGCACCGACCTGCGCGACGGCAACCAGTCCCTCATCGAGCCCATGGGCCCCCAGGCCAAGCGCGCCGTCTTCGACCTGCTTGTGACCATGGGCTTCAAGGAGATCGAGATCGGCTTCCCGGCCGCCTCTCAGACCGACTTCGACTTCGTGCGCTCCCTGGTGGACGACGGTGCGATCCCCGAGGACGTCACCATCTCGGTGCTCACCCAGTCGCGCGGCGACCTCATCGACCGCACCCTGGATGCCTGCGTCGGCATTCCGCGGGCCACCGTCCACCTCTACAACGCCCTGTCACCCATCTTCCGTGACGTCGTCTTCCGTATGGACCGCGACCAGGTCCGCGAGCTCGCCGTCGACGGCACCCGCCAGATCATGGCCCGTGCCGAGAAGGTCCTGGATGAGGACACGATCTTCGGCTACGAGTACTCCCCGGAGTTCTTCATCGACACTGAGCTCGACTACAGCCTCGAGGTCTGCGAGGCCGTCATGGACGTCTGGGAGCCTGACGGGGACCGCGAGATCATTCTCAACCTGCCTTCCACCGTCGAGCGCGCCACCCCCAACGTCTACGCCGACCAGATCGAGTGGATGAGCCGACACCTGTCTCATCGCGACTCGGTGTGCCTGTCACTGCACAACCACAATGACCGCGGCTCGGGCGTGGCCACTGCCGAGCTCGGCCTCATGGCCGGCGCCGACCGCGTCGAGGGCTGCCTGTTCGGCCACGGCGAGCGCACCGGCAACGTGGACCTGGTGACCCTGGCCCTCAACCTCTTCAGCCAGGGCGTGGACCCCATGCTCGACCTGTCCGACATCGACGAGGTCCGCCGCACCGTCGAGCGGGCCACCGGCATGGACGTGCCCCCGCGCACCCCCTACGCCGGCGAGCTCGTCTACACCTCCTTCTCCGGCTCCCACCAGGACGCCATCAAGAAGGGCTTCGCCGCGCGCAACACCCAGGTCAGCGCCAAGAAGGCCGAGGGGCTGACCGACGCCGAGGCGGAGATCGCCGTCCCCTGGGCCATGCCCTACCTGCCCATCGACCCCCACGACGTGGGCCGCTCCTACGAGGCCGTCGTGCGCGTCAACTCCCAGTCCGGCAAGGGCGGGGTCGCCTACCTGCTGGGCACCACCCGCAAGCTCGAGCTGCCCCGCCGCCTCCAGATCGAGTTCTCCCGCATCGTCCAGCGCCACACCGACACCTACGGCGGCGAGGTCGACGGCGACCGCCTGTGGTCGATCTTCGCCGACGAGTACCTGCCCGCCGCGGCCGCCCCCGAGGCCGAGCTCAGCCGCTGGGGCCGCTTCGAGCTGCGTGGGGCCACCCTGACCTCCACCGGTGATGACGAGGACTCCACCCTCACCGTCACCCTGGTCGACGGCGGGGAGGAGAAGCACCTGACCGCCTCCGGCAACGGCCCCCTGGACGCATTCGTCACGGCCCTGGAGAGCACGGGCCTGAGCGTGCGGATCCTCGACTACGTCGAGCACGCCCTGAGCGAGGGACGCGACGCGAAGGCCGCCAGCTACGTCGAGTGCGAGGTCGACGGCCAGGTCCTGTGGGGCGTGGGCATCGACCCCTCCATCACCACCTCCTCCTTCAAGGCCGTCATCTCCGCCATCAATCGGGCCCTGCGCTGAGAGGGCGTGAGAGACTGCGCCCGTGACGAGCAGGCTGTACCGGGATGAGGCGATCATCCTGCGCACCTACAAGCTGGGCGAGGCCGACCGCATCATCGTGATGCTCACCCGCCATCACGGACAGGTGCGCGCCGTGGCCAAGGGGGTGCGCCGCACCACCTCCCGCTTCGGCGCCCGCCTGGAACCCTTCTCCATGACCGACGTCCAGCTCCACGCCGGACGCACCCTCGACGTCGTCACCCAGGCAGAGATCATCGACCCCTTCGGCCGAGTCGTGAGCGCCGACTACGCCATGTTCACCTGCGCCTCGACCATGGTGGAGACCGCTGAGCGCCTCAGCGCCGACGACGGAGACCTGGGCACCGAGGCCAGCCCCCAGCAGTACCTGCTGCTGGCCGGGGCCCTGGCCGCCATGTCCCACCGGCGCCACGCCCCCGGGCTCATCCTGGACTCCTACCTGCTGCGGGCCCTGGCCCTGGGGGGCTGGGCGCCCTCGTGCTACGACTGCGCCCTGTGCGGCGCCCCCGGACCCCACCGGGCCTTCCACATCCAGGCCGGTGGCGCGGTGTGCGAGTCCTGCCGCTCGGCCGGCGCCGTCGAGGTCGAGCCATCCACGATGGCGCTCCTGGGAGCCCTGCTCTCCGGGGACTGGGCCGTGGCCGACGCCTCCGGCCAGCGCGAGCGCTCCCAGGCCTCCGGGCTCGTCTCGGCCTACACGACCTGGTACCTGGAGCGGCGCCTGCGCTCCCTCGCACTGGTGGAAAGGGCATAACCATGACAGAGGTCTCCAGAGACATGACGGTCGAGGCCGCCCCGCCCCTGCACCGGCCCGGCCTGACCCCACCCGTGCTGCCGGCCGCCTCCCTGCCCCAGCACGTCGCCGTCGTCATGGACGGCAACGGACGCTGGGCCAACGCCCGCGGCCTGCCCCGCACCGAGGGCCACCGGGTGGGGGAGGCCAATATGCTCGACGTCGCCGCCGGCGCCATCGAGATCGGTGTCAAAGAGCTGAGCGTCTACGCCTTCTCCACCGAGAACTGGCGGCGCTCACCCGGCGAGGTCCGCTTCATCATGGGCTTCGCCCGCAAGGTCCTGCGCGTCCAGCGCGACGTCCTCAACTCCTGGAACGTCAGGCTGCGCTGGATCGGACGCACCCCGCGCCTGTGGAAGTCCGTCCTGCACGAGCTGCGTGAGGCCGAGCGCGTCACCGCGCACAACACGGGCCTCACCCTCAACCTGTGCATCAACTACGGCGGGCGGGCCGAGATCGCCGACGCCACCCGAGCCATCGCCGAGGACGTCGCCGCCGGCCGCCTCAAGGCCTCCTCCATCAACGAGAAGACCATCCAGCGTTACCTCTACTCACCCACCATGCGGGACGTGGACCTGTTCATCCGCACCGGCGACGAGCAGCGCACCTCCAACTTCCTCATGTGGTCCTCCTCCTACGCCGAGCTCTACTTCTCGCCCTTGGCCTGGCCCGACTTCAACCGCACCGAGCTGTGGAAGGCCTGCGAGGCCTACGCCGGACGCGAGCGCCGCTACGGCGGGGCCGTGGACAAGGTGCTGCACGAGGAGCCCACCGGCGCCGAGGACCCGGAGGACGACGAGGCTGACGAGTCACCGCACCACGACGGGCAGTAGCCAGCCGCCTGGCACAACCCGGCTCGGACACCGGGGCGATCAGACCTGCTCAGTCCTGCGAGGCATCCTGGGTCGAGCAGGCGGCGCACAGGCCGAAGAACTCCGCCGTGTGCTCCATCTGGGTGAAGCCCTGCCGGGCCGAGACCCGCTGAATCCACTCCTCCAGCCCGCCGCCGGAAACCTCCACGGTGTAGCCGCAGCGGCGGCACACGATGTGGTGGTGGTGCTCCTGCTCCTCGCAGGCCCGGTAGAGGACCTCGCCCTCGGCGCTGCGCACCTGGTCCACCGCGCCGGACTCCGCCAGCGTCTGCAGGTTGCGGTAGACGGTGGCCAGTCCCACCTTGGTGCCCTCGGCCTCCAGGGCGGCATGGATCTGCTGGGCCGAGCGGAACTCGTCAGTGCGGGCGAGGATGTCGGTGACGGCGGCGCGCTGGCGCGTGGCGCGGGGACGCTGCGCCGTGCTGCTTGCGCTCATGATCTGCCTCCTGAGGTGATGTGGTGCCGTCGCGAGCGGCTGACGAGCTGCAGCAGTCCGGACGCGAGGGCGACGACGGCGTAGCCCCCCACTAGGAGTACCACGATCATGGCGCCGGGAGAGGCCGCCACCAGGTAGGTGATCGTCAGACCTGACACACAGGCCACCACGCCCAGCCCCATCGCCAGGTACATGGTGCGGGCGAAGGAGTGCGACACGAGCTGGGCGATGGCCACCGGCACGATCATGACCGCCGAGACCAGCAGCGCCCCCACCACCCGCATGGACACCGAGACCGTCAGCGCCGCCACCACCGCCACCAGCACGTTGAGAGCGCCGGTGGGCAGGCCGCAGGCATGGGCGAACTCCTCGTCGTGGCACAGCGCGAACAGCGGGCCGCGCAGCCCCAGCCCCACCAGGAGCACCAGGGTGGCCAGGGCGATGGTGAACCAGGCGTCGGAGACCGAGACCGTGGAGATCGAGCCGAACAGGTAGGAGTTGAGATTCGTCGTCGTCCCGCCGGCGACGCGAATGAGGATGACGCCCCCGGCGATGCCCCCGTAGAACAGGATTGCCAGGGCCACGTCTCCCCGGGTCCGGCCGTTGGCGCGGATGACCTCGATCATCACGGCTCCCAGCACGCTGATGAGGATCGCCCCGGGGACGGCCCAGGCGTCGTGAGGAGTGACGTTGGCGGCGGCCCCGGCCAGCCAGCCCAGGGCGATGCCGGTCAGGGCGATGTGCCCGATCCCGTCGCCCAGCAGCGCCAGGCCCCGCTGAACCAGGTAGGTGCCCACCACCGGGGCGGCCAGCCCCACCAGGACCGCCACGATGAAGGCCCGCTGGATGAGGGGACTGGCGAGCATGTCGTAGACGAACTCGATCATGGGCGGATGCTCCTACCGGAATGAGGGCGCGTGTCAGGCAGCCGATGGTCGAGGACGGGGGCGTGGTGGGCCGGAGGGCCGCCGGCGTCCGGGTGGTGGTCGCCGTCGGCGCCGTAGTCGGAGTGTGTGCGGTGCGGGTCGCCCTGGGACGCGCCGGTCCCGCTGTCGCGCAGATGAGCGACCTCGCCGGCCGGGCCGTCGGCGACGAGCCGGCCGTCCTGCAGGAGGATCGCCCGCTGGACGACGTCGGCGAGCTCACCCATCTCGTGCAGAACCGTCACCAGGGTCAGCCCCTGCGCGCGCAGCCCCTGAAGAATCTCGGCCAGGGACTCGCGGCTGGCGCGGTCGATGCCGGCCAGAGGCTCATCGAGGATGAGCAGCTCGGGGGAGCGGACCAGGGCCCGGGCGATGAGGACCCGCTGGGCCTGCCCGCCGGAGAAGACCTGGACGTGGTCCGCGGCCCGGTGGGCCAGCCCGACGGCGTCCAGGGCGGCCATGGCCTTGCGTTTGGCGGCCCGGCCCCGGTCGGCCCAGGGCCGGCGCGGCCCCAGGAGCCCGGAGCGCACCACCTCCAGGGCGGTGGCCGGGACGCCGGAGCCGGCACCGATCCGCTGGGGGACGTAGCCGACCCGCTCCCAGGGGACCCTGTGCCGGCGCGAGGTGGGGGTGCCCAGGAGCTCGATGCTGCCGCCGGACAGGGGCACCAGGCCCAGAACGGCCTTGACGAGGGTGGACTTGCCCGAGCCGTTGGCGCCCAGGATCGCCACGGACTCGCCGCCGCCCACGGCCAGGCTCACGTCGTCCAGGATGAGGGAGGAGCCCAGGACGACGCTGAGCTCACGGACCTTGATGGCGAGCGCGGACGACGCCGCCCGGGGGGAACCGGACGGCGTCGTCACAGACGCTGGTGAAGGTGGAGATGATGAGGTCATACGGTTGCGATCATGCCAATCTGAGGGGGCGTCATCTGCTCGGGAACCCGGGCTCGGCGGCCGGGCCCTGAGGCTACTTGCACACCATGGCGGACTTGAGCCGCTCCAGGTTGGTGGTCATGGCGTCGGTGTAGTCGCCTCGCTCGGGCTTGGACTCCAGGGGGCTGAGGACGCTCGTCTCCGCCCCGGTCTCCGCGGCGATCGCCTTGGCGGGGGCGTCGGAGACCAGTTCCTCGGTGAAGATCGTCTTGACCCCCGTCTTCTCGACCACCGACTTGATGTTGGCCATCTCGGCGGGGCTGGGCTCGGCCTCCGGGTCGATGCCGGAGATGGAGGCCTGGGTCAGGCCGTAGCGCTCGGCCATGTAGCCGAAGGCGGCGTGGGAGGTGATGAAGGTCTTGTGCTGGCAGCTGGTAAAGCCCTGCTTGTACTGGTTGTCCACTCCGGTCAGCGCCGTCTTGAGCTTGTCCAGGCCCGCCTTGTAGTCGTTGGCGTTGGCCGGGTCGATCTTGGCGAAGGAGGCCTCAAGAGCCTCGGCCACCTTGACCATGCGGTCCGGGTCGAGCCAGAAGTGCGGGTCGAGGTCGCCATCGTGCCCCTCACCGCCCTCGGCGTGCTCGTCGTGGCCGTGCTCGTCGTGCTCGGCCTCGCTGGCCTGTGCGGTGGCGGCGGCACTGGCCGAGGCGCCGTCGGTGGCCTCCTCGCCGTGCTCGTGCTCCTCCTCAACCCCCTCGTGGTGGACGAGGTTGGCCGGCTTGCTCAGGTCCACCACGGTGGGGCCGGAGCCGACCTCCTTGACGGCCTTGTCCAGGGAGGGCTGGAAGCCGGGGACGTAGGCGATGATGTCGGCCTTGCCCAGCTCGGCGGTCTCCTTGCCGGAGAGCTCGAAGTCGTGCGGCTCGACGTTGGAGGGGGTCACGGTGGAGACCTTGACGAGCTTGCCGCCAATGGACTCGGCCAGGTACTGGATCGGGTAGAAGGACGTGGAGACCGTCAGAGTCTTGCCCGGGGCGATCGTGTGCGGCGCCGATGCGTCTGACGAGCCCTCGCCCTTCAGGGCGCTGCACGCGCTCATGCCGGCAGCCAGCATCAGGGTGGCTCCGAGCGCCACGACGCGGTGGAGATGACGGGAACGAGCCTGTGAAACATTCATGCGAATCATTCTCATACTCTGTCGGTCCTGCGTCAAACTCGGGGCGAGCCCGCGTGTGCGCTGCTGAGAGCCGGTTTGACGGCAGTCGGGAGGGGCTCCCGGGCGCGTGCGCGTGTCGGTGGTGCGACGGGCCCCTCACCGATGCTCGGCCCCTGTCCGCCTAGACTGTCACCACTCGTCCCCACCAACCAGGCGGGACCACGACCACTCCTGAAGGAGCATCCGTTGGCATCCACCCCTTCACGCCTCGACGCCGTCATCAACCTCGCCAAGCGGCGCGGCTTCGTCTTCCCCTGTGGCGAGATCTACGGCGGAACCCGCTCGGCCTGGGACTACGGGCCGCTGGGCGTCGAGCTCAAGGAGAACATCAAGCGCCAGTGGTGGCAGTACATGGTCCGCTCGCGCGACGACGTCGTCGGGCTGGACTCCTCCGTCATCCTGCCGCGTGAGACCTGGGTCGCCTCCGGTCACGTCGGCGCCTTCACCGACCCGCTCGTGGAGTCCCTGCACACCCACAAGCGCTACCGCGCCGACCAGCTCATCGAGGACTACGCCGCCCGCAAGGGCCTCGACCCCGAGAACGTCACCCTCGACATGGTTCCCGACCCCGTCACCGGCCAGCCGGGCTCCTGGACCGAGCCGCGCGAGTTCTCCGGCCTGCTCAAGACCTACCTGGGGCCGGTCGACGACGAGTCCGGCCTGCACTACCTGCGCCCCGAGACCGCCCAGGGCATCTTCATCAACTTCGCCAACGTCATGAGCGCGGCCCGCAAGAAGCCGCCCTTCGGCATCGGCCAGGTGGGCAAGTCCTTCCGCAACGAGATCACGCCGGGCAACTTCATCTTCCGCACCCGCGAGTTCGAGCAGATGGAGCTGGAGTTCTTCTGCGAGCCGGGCACCGACGAGGAGTGGCACCAGTACTGGATCGACTACCGCAAGGCCTGGTACACCGACCTGGGCATCAGCGAGGACAACCTGCGCCTGTATGAGCACCCCGCCGAGAAGCTCTCCCACTACTCCAAGCGCACCGTGGACCTGGAGTACCGCTTCGGCTTCGCCGGCTCGGAGTGGGGCGAGCTCGAGGGCATCGCCAACCGCACCGACTTCGACCTGTCCACTCACGCCGAGCACTCCGGCAAGGACATGTCCTACTTCGACCAGACCCGCTCCGAGCGCTGGACCCCCTACGTCATCGAGCCCTCCGCCGGTCTGACCCGCTCGCTCATGGCCTTCCTCGTGGAGGCCTACACCGAGGACGAGGCCCCCAACACCAAGGGAGGGGTGGACAAGCGCATCGTGCTCAAGCTCGATGCGCGCATCGCCCCGGTCAAGGCGGCCGTCCTGCCGCTGAGCCGCAAGGAGGAGCTGACCGGCCCGGCCAAGGAGCTGGCCGCCCGCCTGCGCCGCTCCTGGAACGTGGAGTACGACGACGCCGGCGCGGTCGGCCGTCGCTACCGCCGCCAGGACGAGGTCGGCACGCCCTTCTGCCTGACCTACGACTTCGACTCGCCCGAGGACGGGGCCGTCACCGTGCGCGAGCGCGACACGATGGTTCAGGAGCGCATCCCGCTCGAGGGTGTCGAGCGCTATCTGGCTGAGCGCCTCATCGGCTGCTGACCAGCACCGAGCAGGCCGGCAGCCTCACTGAAGTCTCACCGGCCCAGCCACCATCCGGGTCCCGCACCGTGTCCCTGGCTCACCTCAGGGACACGGGGCGGGCATGATGGGACGGTGAGCACCAACTCGACCTCCCCGAGCAACGAGTCCGTCCCCACCGAGAGTCTTCCCGAGCCGCCGGCCGAGGAGGGGCGGGACAGCAGGGGCCACGGCCGTCACAGCAGCAGCGGCCACAGTCACTCCCACTCCGGGCCCCTGGACCTGGATGCGGGGGAGGTCCGCCGGGTGCGGATCGTGCTCGGTGCCATCGTCGGCGCCCTGGTCCTGGCCACCGTCGTCGGGCTGTTCGTGCTCTGGCCCGGCAAGAGCTCACTGATCGGCTCGCGCTCCTTCACCGCCGAGGGCGGCTCGGTGGGCAAGGCCACCATTACCTCCACGGACCTGTCGGGCTGTCAGAGCTCGGTGAGCGCCCTGACGGAGGTCAACGGCGTCAAGCCGGAGGAGTTCGCCAAGGGGCACGTGTGCGCCCGCATCACCGAGGGGGAGGGCAAGGGCCTGGTCATGCCGGTCCAGCTGGTGGGTGAGCCCCGCAAGCTCGCCCACGCCGGCGACCGGCTCGTCGTCCTCTACTCGCCTCAGGCCATCCTGTCCGGCTCCCCCTACTCCTTCATCGACTACCAGCGTCAGCTCCCGGTCGGCGCCCTGGCGGTCGTCTACCTGGTGCTCGTCGTCGCCGTGGCCGGGCGCAAGGGCGTCCTGAGCGTCCTGGGCCTGCTGGTGGCCACCGGCGTACTCGCCTTCTTCATGATCCCGGCGCTCCTGGCCGGCTCCCACCCGCTGGCGGTAACCCTGGTCGGATCCATGGCGATGATGCTGGCGGCCGTCTACGTGGCCCACGGCGTGTCCATCCGCACCACGACTGCCCTGCTGGGAACGGTGGCCGGCATCGTGCTGACCGTGCTGCTGGCCCTGTGGGGGACCGACGCCGCCCACCTGACCGGCGACGTCGACGAGACCGCCCGCCTGCTGGCCTCGCGCACACACATCGATCTGCAGACGCTGCTGACCTGCGGCATGGTCATCGCCGGGCTCGGCGTCCTCAACGACGTCACCATCACCCAGGCCTCCTCGGTGTGGGAGCTGCACGCCGCCAACCCGCTGCTATCGCGCACGCGCCTGTTCACCGGCGGGATGAGGATCGGCCGGGACCACATCGCCTCAACCGTCTACACCCTGGCCTTCGCCTACGCCGGCACGGCGCTGCCGCTCATCCTGGCCGCCGCCCTCATGGACCGGGCCGTGCTGGACACGATGCTCTCGGGTGAGATCGCCGAGGAGATCGTGCGCACCCTCATCTCCTCCATCGGTCTGGTCCTGGCGATCCCGGCGACCACGGCGATCGCGGCGGCCCTGTGCCGCGTCACCCCGGTCCTCGACGAGTAGACGAGCAGCCGATGACCGGCCTCAAGGACCCGCGGTGCCGCTGTCTCAGCCGCCGGAGACGTCGGACTCGGCCTGGCTGAGCATCTCGCGGTGGGCCGCATCCAGGGTGGGGGAGTCCAGCCAGCCGTCGGGAAGACGGGGAGTCTTGGGGCTGCCGGCCCGCCCTCGGGGGCCCTCGACGATGTCGCCGGGGTAGTCCACGACCTCGGGCAGGCGCGAGCGCATCCGCGCCAGGCCTGCGTCGAGCTCGTCCAGGCTCCGGATCCCCATGAGGCCGGCGCGCGCCGCGCCACCGACCGGGTAGCCCTTGAGGTACCAGCCCACGTGCTTGCGCAGGTCGCGCACCCCCCGGTCCTCACCCATCTCCTCGGCCAGCATCCGCCCGTGGCGACGGATCACCTCGATGACGGCGTCCAGGTCCGGGCGGGTGCGCGTCGGCGAGCCGTGCATGGCCGCCACGATGTCGGCGAACAGCCAGGGCCGTCCCTGGCAGCCGCGGCCCACGACGACGCCGTCGCAGCCGGTGGCCTCCATCATGCGCACCGCGTCGTCGCCCAGCCAGACGTCCCCGTTGCCGAGCACCGGCAGGTCAGTGGCCTCCTTGAGCCGGGCGATCTCCTCCCAGCGAGCCTGGCCCGAGTAGTGCTGGCGCGCGCTGCGGGCGTGCAGGGCCACGGCGGCGATCCCAGCGTTCTCGGCGGCGCGGGCGGCGTCGAGGAAGGTCTCGTGCTCCTCGTCGATGCCCAGGCGCATCTTCATGGTCACCGGCACCTGCCGCGCCCGCCCGACGGCGCGGACGGCGGCCTCACTGGCGCGCACCGCCTCGGCGAGGATCGCCGCCAGCAGGTCACGCTTCCACGGCAGCGCCGCCCCGCCGCCCTTGCGGGTCACCTTGGGGACCGGGCAGCCGAAGTTCAAGTCGATGTGGTCGGCCAGATCCTCCTCCACCAGGATCCGCACCGCGGCCCCCACCGTTGCCGGATCGACCCCGTAGAGCTGGATGGAACGCACCCTCTCAGCCGGGTCGGTGCGCACCATCGCCAGAGTGCGCTCGTTGCGCTCCACCAGGGCTCGGGTGGTGACCATCTCCGTGACGTACAGGCCCGCCGGGGCCAGCAGGCCGCCGTCAGGCGTGGGCAGCGGACCGGGACAGGAGGGCCTCAGCGACTCCGGCAGGGCCGCCTCGGCCATCTCCCGGCACAGGCGGCGGAAGGAGGCGTTGGTGACTCCGGCCATGGGGGCGAGCTCGACCGGGGTGGGCACCACCAGTGGCCCGATGCGCAGTGGCGCGGGCGCGCGGCCCGAGGCGCAGGCGTCGGGGAGGCGGGGGGAGGTCTCACTCATCGTCACCCCGACATGCTGACACACGGCGGGTGCCAGGGCCGTGACCGGCCCCGCCCTGCGACCCGGAACAGACACAGGTATAGACCACTTGTGAAGGAAGTAACAGGGGCGGATCAGTATCAGCGTATGACGAATCGCTGATGGCGAGTGCTGATGCGCGTTACCTTGTGTGCTTGTGCTGATGAACGAAGAGACCGAGCCGTCGATATCACGTTCCGTCGTCGTGACCGGAGCCTCCCGGGGAATCGGGGAGGCGGTTACGAAGGCGTTCCTGGCACAGGGCGACCGGGTGGCGGGCATCTCCCGCTCCGGTGAGGCCCCCGACGGCGCCCTGGCCCTGGCCGCCGACGTCACCGACCCCGACGCCCTGGCCGCCGCCCTGGCCGCCGCCACCGAGGCGCACGGCCCCATCGAGGTCCTCGTGGCCTCGGCCGGCATCAACCGGGAGTCACTGGCGGCCCGCACCTCCTCCCAGATGTGGGACGAGGTCATCTCCGCGGACCTGACCGGCACCTTCAACACCGTGCGCGCCGTGACACCGGCCATGATGCGGGCCCGCAAGGGGCGCATCGTCCTGGTCTCCTCGGCCATCGCCGCACGCGGAGGCGTGGGCCTGTCGGCCTACGGCGCCGCCAAGGGCGGTGTGGAGGGGCTGACCCGCTCCCTGGCCCGCGAGCTCGCACCGCGCGGCATCACCGTCAACGCCGTCGCCCCCGGCTTCGTCACCACGGCGATGACCGCCTCCCTGCCCGACCACATCCGCACCGCCTACCTCGAGCAGATCCCCCTGGGGCGCTTCGCCGACGTCACCGACATCGCCGGCCCCGTCCTCTTCCTGGCCTCACCCGCGGCCGCCTACGTCACCGGCGCGATCCTTGGCGTCGACGGCGGCCTGGGCATGGGGCGCTAGGCGCACGGCGGGGAGCGAGACGTCGTCGGGACCGTATCCGGGCAGCGCCGTGGTGCCGTAGGGTAGAGACGTGACAACGGATCCCATGCGCCGGCTCGTGCTCGTCCGACACTCCAAGGCCTCTCACGACGCCGTCACCGACCTGGAACGTCCTCTGACCCCCAAGGGCACCGCCCTGGCCGGCCTGCTGGCCAAAGAGCTGCGCAAGCGCCTGGAGACCACCGACCTGCTCCTGGTCTCCCCGGCGGCCCGGGCCCGCGAGACCGCCCGCCCCATCCGCGACCGCCTCGAGCCCACCGACACCCTCGTGCGCGAGGAGATCTACAACCTGGGCCCCAACGGCATCCTCAAGGTCCTGGCCGAGGACGGTGCTGACGCCAGGACGGTCGTCGTCGTCGGCCACGAGCCCACGATCTCCGTGCTCGCCCACATCCTCCACGACACCGACGACGACCTTGCCTCCCAGATCTCCTTCGGGGTGCCCACGGCCACCGCCGTCATCATCGATGTCCCCGGCACCTGGGCGGACCTGGAGCCCAAGGGCGCCCGCATCCGGGAGATCTTCACCGCCCGCAAGCGCGACTGAGGCCGGACCTCCCCGAAACCGCAGCCGGTCAACCCCCGATCAGCTGCAGGACGGCACGCAGGTCACGCACGTGGATGGCCGCGTCGGCCTGCTCAACGACCACCGGCTTGGCGCAGAACGCCACCCCCAGCCCCGCGGCCTCCAGCATGCCCAGGTCGTTGGCCCCGTCACCCACTGCAATGGTGCGCTCCATGGGCACACCGTCCTGTCGGGCCCAGGCGATCAGGCAGCGGACCTTCTCCTGACGGTCCACGATCCGCCCCATCACTCGGCCGGTGAGACGGCCCTCGACCACCTCCAGGCGGTTGGCCGCCACGTGGTCGATGCCCAGCCGCTCGGCCAGAGGCACCACGACCTCCTCGAAACCGCCCGAGACGACCCCCACCCGGCAGCCGCGTGCGTGCAGCGCCTCAATGAGCTCGGCCGCGCCCTGAGTGGGGCGAACCTCGGCCAGGACCTCCGCGAAGACCCCCTGGGGGACACCGGCCAGCGTCGCCACCCGCTCGCGCAGGGAGGCCGCGAAGTCCAGCTCGCCGCGCATCGCTCGGGCCGTGACCTCGGCGACCAGCTCACGGGTCCCGGCGCGCTCGGCAATGAGCTCGATGACCTCCTGCTCGATGAGGGTGGAGTCCACGTCCATGACCAGCAGGCCGGGGCCCTCAGTCACTAAGGGGCCCTCGCTCAGCGCCCCGCTGAGCTCCGCGGAGTCGCCGGCACGGTGTCGAGAGGTGTCGCTCATGGCTCCATGCTAGTGGGCGAGCCGGCAGGCGAAGACTGCGCGCCGCCGCCCGGAGGCTCGGGCGACGGCGCGCAGCGCAAAGGCGGTGAGCCTGCGGTCAGCGGGTGACGATCTGCCCCTTGGCCACCACCGTGATGCCGGACTCGGTCACGGTGAAGCCCCGCTCGCGGTCGTGCTCGGGGTCGATCCCCACCATGGCGCCCTCCTCGACCTTGACGTACTTGTCCAGGATCGCGCGGTTGACGACAGTGTTACGGCCCACCTCGGCCCCGTCCATGATGACGGACTCGCGCACCGAGGACCAGGAGTTGACGCGCACACCGGGGGACAGGACCGAGGAGATCACCTCACCACCGGAGACGATGACGCCCGGCGAGACGATCGAGTCGACCGCGTGCCCCAGGCGCTCGTGGTGGCCGTAGACGAACTTGGCCGGAGGCATCGCGGCCTGGTAGCCGGCGAACAGCGGCCAGCGGTCGTTGTACAGGTTGAACACGGGGGTCACTGAGATGAGGTCCTGGTGGGCCTCGAAGAAGGCGTCCACCGTACCCACGTCGCGCCAGTAGTCACGGTCGCGCTCGGAGGAGCCCGGCACGTCGTTGTCCTTGAAGTCGTAGACGCCGGCCGCTCCCTGGTTGACGAACCAGGGCACGATGCTGCCGCCCATGTCGTGCTTGGAGGTCTCATCGGCGGCGTCAACCGTCACGGCCTCCAGGAGCGCGTCGGCGTTCATGATGTAGTTGCCCATCGAGGCCAGGACCTCGTCGGGGGAGTCCGGCAGGCCGGGGGTCTCCTTGGGCTTCTCCACGAAGGCCTTGATCCTGCCGCGGTCGGACGGGTCGGTCTCGATGACGCCGAACTGGTCCGCCAGGGACCGGGGCTGACGGATGCCCGCGACAGTGCAGGGCAAACCGGAGGCGATGTGGTGGTCCAGCATCTGGGAGAAGTCCATGCGGTAGATGTTGTCCGCACCGGTGATGACCACATAGTCCGGCCGCTCGTCGTCGAGCAGGTTGAGGGACTGGTAGATCGCGTCGGCGCTCCCCAGGAACCAGTGCTTGCCCACGCGCTGCTGGGCCGGCACCGGCGCGATGTAGTTGCCCAGCATGTCGGACATGCGCCACGTCTTGGAGATGTGACGGTCCAGCGAGTGGGACTTGTACTGGGTGAGCACCACGACCTTGAGGAAGCCGGAGTTGATCATGTTGGACAGGGAGAAGTCGATGAGGCGGTAGATGCCGCCAAAGGGCACGGCGGGCTTGGCACGATCGACGGTCAGGGGCATGAGGCGCTTGCCCTCGCCACCGGCGAGGACGATTGCGAGAACACGAGGTTGAGCCATGTGGCCCACCTTACGTTGCTCGAGGGGCCCGCGGGGCCAAATGGGTCACATTCCGGGTAGGTTCTCCACCGAATCGTTGCCTGAGGCATCGTTCAGGACGATCGAGCACCGGGCGACTCGTCCTGACCCGGTCCCCGACGCCTCACGCACGAGTATCCCTGCCTCCACTCCTGCCTCCACTGCGGAGCGGATGCCGCCGCCCCCTCGCAGGAGAGTCGGTGGAAACCACCGGCGCTGAACGGTCCCACCGGGCCCCGTGTGCGTATAACGTCGGGTGTGGCGCCCGCCCCACCGCAGGCGCCCGTCCTGCGCCGAGGAAGGCGCGGTCAGTCCATCCATCAGACAGAGGAGAGGCACACCCATGAGGGTCGACCTGCTGACCAAGGAGTACCCACCCTTCATCTACGGCGGCGCCGGAGTCCACGTCAACGAGCTCGCCAAGGTCCTGCGCCCCCTGGCCGACGTCCGCGTCCACGCCTTCGGCGGCCCCCGCGAGCCCGGCACCGAGGGCGCCGACGACGGCGTCACCGGCTACCCCGAGATCGCCGAGCTCGACGGCGCCAACGCCGCTCTGCGCACCTTCGGAGTCGACCTGGAGATGGCCCAGGGCGCCGAGGGAACCGACCTCGTCCACTCCCACACCTGGTACGCCAACCTCGCCGGGCACCTGGCCGGTCTGCTTCACGGCGTCCCCCACGTCATCAGCGCCCACTCCCTGGAGCCCCTGCGCCCCTGGAAGGCCGAGCAGCTCGGCGGCGGCTACGCCCTGTCCTCCTGGGCGGAGAAGACCGCCTACGAGGCCGCCTCCGGGATCATCGCAGTCTCCAACGGCATGCGCGAGGACATCCTGCGCTGCTACCCGGCCGTCGACCCCGAGCGCGTCAAGGTTGTCCACAACGGCATCGACCTCGAGGCCTGGAAGCACCCGCAGGGCCAGGAGGCCGACGCCCAGGCCGCCGCCACCCTCAAGCGCCTGGGCATCGCCCCCGACCGCCCCACCATCGTCTTCGTCGGACGCATCACCCGGCAGAAGGGCCTGCCGCACCTGCTGCGCGCCTGCGAGCAGCTGCCCGCGGACGTCCAGGTCATCCTGTGCGCCGGCGCCCCCGACACCCCCGAGATCAAGGCCGAGGTCGAGGGCCTCGTGGCCCACCTGCGCGACAAGCGCACCGGCGTGGTCTGGATCGAGGAGATGCTGCCGCGCCCCGAGCTCATCGCCGTGCTGGCCGCCTCCGACGTCTTCGTGTGCCCCTCCGTCTACGAGCCCCTGGGCATCGTCAACCTCGAGGCCATGGCCGTGGGCCTGCCGGTCGTCGGCTCAGCCACCGGCGGCATCCCCGACGTCATCGTCGACGGCGAGACCGGCCTGCTGGTGCCCATCGAGCAGGTCCAGGACGGCACCGGCACCCCCATCGACCCGGCCCGCTTCGAGGCCGACCTGGCCGAGCGCCTCACCACCCTGGTCACCGACACCGAGGCGGCCAAGGCCATGGGGCAGGCCGCCCGACACCGCGTCGAGGAGCACTTCGCCTGGCAGGCCATCGCCCAGCGCACCATGGACGTCTACAACTGGGTCCTGGCTCAGGGGTGAACGGGACGGCTCCCGCTCGGTGACCCCACCGATACGCCACCGAGTGGTGCGCCCCCTCTACCGGGCCCACCACTCGGTGGCCGCAGCGGCACCGTGACGCGCCACCGCCAGCAGCGGGCGCAGGACGTCGGCCCGCCGCTGCGCCTGCAGGGCGGTCGTGGCCGCACCGTCGTCGTCCAGGGCCAGCTCGCACATCCCCGCCAGGCGCAAGGAGCGCTCCAACAGCTCCCGATCACGGCGCGCCAGCCACGGCGGGACGAGCCGCGGATCCATCACTGCAGTGAGCAGGTCATTGAGGGCGTCGGCCATCTCCGGGCGCTCGCGGGCCAGGTCGAGCTCGATGAGCGCCTCGATGGCCTCCTCGGTGGCGGCGTGCACCTGCCGGCGGGCGTGCGCCGCATCCAGCGGAGGCAGTGGGGAACTGAGCGGCTCGGCGTGCCAGGACACCGAGGTGCCGGAGTCCTCAGGAACCAGCAGCACCCGGCCGGCTGCCCCCTCCAGCACGACGCCCTCCTCGATGTCGGGCAGGAGCCCCCAGGTGCCGGTGCCACCGGCCGGTGAGGGCAGGACCGCGCTCACCCGACTCAGGGGGCGGGCGGAGGCGAGCCACCGTTCCAGGCTGACGCGTCCTGAATCGTCGTCGGCGGCAGCAGTCGGTGTGTCCGAGCCCCCGGTGACGACGCTGCCGATGACGTCATGGGCGCCGTCGGGGCCTTCAACGAGCGACAGACCGTGGGAGGAGGGCGAAGGCGCCCACAGGGCCAGCACGATGCTGACCGGCGGGTTGAGGGGATCCATGGGGGCCAACCATAGTGAATGGTGGTGGGGCGAGCCCCGAAGGGGAGCGGTCACCATGTGGGGCGCGGCTCTCGTTGCGCATCTTCCCTGTGTGAACTCACCGTCACGATAGGATCACCTCATGACCAGTGTCCTCCACCTCGACGATGTCTCACTGCACCGCGGCAGCCACCAGATCCTTAGTCACGTCAGCTGGACCGTGGACGAGGGGCAGCACTGGGTGCTGCTGGGATCCAACGGCGCGGGCAAGACCACGATCGCCAGGATCGCCTCGGCCAGGCTCTTCCCCTCCTCCGGCACGGTCGACATCCTCTCCGAGCGGCTCGGGCGCGTGGACGTCTCCGAGCTCCACCCCCGTATCGGCCTGTTGTCCTCGGCCCTGGCCGCCAACGTCCAGAACGGCGAGAAGGTGCTCGGCGTGGTCCTGTCGGCCTCCTACGGGCGCATTGGGCGCTGGCGCGAGGAGTACGACGACTTCGACCTCGAGCGCGCTCACGCCCTGCTGGGCGCCCTGGGGGCCGCTCACCTGGTCGACCGGTCGTGGGGAACGCTGTCATCGGGGGAGCGCAAGCGCGTCGAGCTGGCTCGCGCTCTGATGCCGGACCCGGAGATGCTCTTCCTCGACGAGCCCGCCTCGGGGCTGGACCTGGCCGGCCGCGAGCAGCTCCTGGCTGCGCTCACCGAGATCATCTCCTCGCCCGACTCGCCCTCCATGGTCCTGGTGACCCACCACCTGGAGGAGATCCCGGAGGGCTTCACCCACGCGCTCACGCTGCGTGAGGGAAAGGTCGTGGGCTCCGGCCCGCTTCAGGAGGTCCTCACCGCGGACACGATCAGCACGACCTTCGGTATGCCGCTGGAGGTCACCTACGACCGCGGTCGCTACGCGGCCAGGGGGCTCCCTGCCGGCCACGGCAGGCGCGTCGCCGAGGCCAAGGGCTGACCACCGGTTCCGGGAGGGAAGGCCGCTGCGGGCCGCATCGATCCCTGATCGTCCCCGACCGGCACCCGACCACATACTCACCGACCGCGTTCATCAGGAGGTTCGCATGGAATGGCTGTTCTGGGTCGCAGGGGCGCTGCTCCTCGTCGTCATCGAGACGATGACAGCGGATCTCACCTTCCTCATGATCGCAGGCGGTGCGCTGGGAGGAGGGCTGACATCCTTCCTCGGCGGGCCCGTGTGGGCGCAGGTCGTGGTTTTCGCCTGCGTCTCCACCCTGCTTCTCTTCGCCGTGCGTCCCTGGGCCAAGCGTCGCCTGGCGGCCGCCACCCCGCAGATGAAGACCAACGTCGAGGCCCTCATCGGTCGGTCTGCCGTCACCATTACTCCTGTCGACCGTGAAGGCGGGCGGGTGCGCCTGGGCGGTGAGGAGTGGAGCGCCCGTCTGGCTCCCGCCGTCCAGGGAGGCGTCACCCGTCTGGAGGCCGGGGTGAGTGTGACCGTGGCCCAGATCGACGGGGCCGTGGCCGTGGTCGCCCCGGTGACGACCTCCACCGCCGCCCCCGCGTCCTGACGCTGCCCGCGCCGGCCCCAACCGTTCTGACCACCCGTTCAACACTGCAGGAGGAACCTCGTGCCCTTCGTCTCCATCATCTTGCTTCTCGTGGCCATACTGGTCATCGTCGCCATCTTCCGGGCGGTGCGGATCGTCAAGCAGAGCACTGCGATCATCGTTGAGCGCCTGGGGCGCTTCCAGGCGGCCTACGGCGCTGGAATGCACTTCCTGGTGCCCTTCATCGACCGGGTGCGCAACATCATGGACCTGCGTGAGCAGGTCGTCTCCTTCCCGCCTCAGCCCGTCATCACCTCCGACAACCTCGTGGTGAGCATCGACTCGGTGGTCTACTACCAGATCACCGACCCCATGCGCGCCACCTACGAGATCTCCAACTACCTGCAGGCCATTGAGCAGCTGACGGTCACCACGCTGCGTAACGTCGTCGGCTCCATGGACCTGGAGCAGACGCTGACCAGCCGCGACCAGATCAACGGCCAGCTGCGCGGCGTCCTGGACCAGGCCACCGGCCGCTGGGGAATCCGCGTCAACAGCGTGGAGCTGAAGTCCATCGACCCGCCGGCCTCCATCCAGGGCTCCATGGAGCAGCAGATGCGCGCCGAGCGTGACCGCCGCGCCGCGATCCTGACCGCCGAGGGTGTCAAGCAGTCCCAGATCCTCACGGCCGAGGGTGACAAGCAGTCCGCGATCCTGCGCGCCGAGGGCCAGGCGCAGTCCGCGATCCTCAAGGCACAGGGTGAGTCGCGCGCCATCCTCCAGGTCTTCGACGCCATCCACCGCGGTAACGCCGACTCCAAGCTGCTGGCCTACCAGTACCTCCAGACCCTGCCCAAGATCGCCAACGGCTCCTCCTCCAAGATGTGGATCGTGCCCACGGAGTTCACGGCGGCGCTCGACGGCATCGCCGGCGCCCTGGGCGGTGGCAAGGACGGTGGCCCCGGTGGCTCGGACGACTCCGACGACGCCGCCGCCCGTCCCGGTGTCGACCTCTCCGGCAGCGAGCTCGACCTGGGGATCGCCTCGGATCTGGCCAGCACCAGTCTCCAGGCCCCCGAGGAGGCCCTCGCCCAGGCCCGTGGTGAGGTCGAGTCGGCCTCCCAGGAGGCCAGTGAGGAGCCCGCACCCAAGGCAGGCGTCTCCCCGAAGGCTCCTGCGGATGAGGCCGACGGCGAGGCCACGGTGAGCGTTCCGACCTCCGACGGCCTCGAGGGGTCTCACGCCGGGCACGGCAGCCACGTGTCCGACCCCGAGGAGGCCCGGCCCGGTTCCGTGCCTCCTCGCGGCGGTTACGGCATCCAGGCCCAGCCCGGCTACGGCACGCCTCCCGGCGCGCCCCAGGGCCCCTACGGAGCCTGAGCCGGCCACACTCACACCCCCGGGGGACCTGACGAGGGCCCGGGGACACTCGCTGCGGCGGGAGGAGTGGGCGATCCACGATGATCGGCCTATTCTTCCCGCCGTACTGCTGTACTGGACCGGGAAAGCCCCAGAAGGTGACGACGCGATGATTATTGAGCTGGCCGACGGCGCCGACGAGCGCCTGGCGGACTACACCAGGCTGACGGACGTGGCGCTGCGCCGTCGGCTGGAGACCCGGCGGGGCCTGTACATGGCCGAGTCCTCCAAGGTCATCACGCGCGCCGTGGCCGCCGGGCACGCCCCGCGCTCCTTCCTCATGGCCCCGCGCCACCTGGAGGAGATGCGCCCGGTCATCGCCTCCGCGGCCGGCTGCGCAGGCAGCGACGACGGCGGCGAGGTCCCCGTGTTCGTCGCCCCCGAGGAGGTCCTGGAGTCCATCACGGGATTCCACTTGCACCGCGGGGCCCTGGCCGCCATGAACCGGCCCGAGCTCGCCGGAGTTCCCGAGCTGCTTGCGGCCGCCCGTGGGGGAGCGGGGGCCAAGCGGGTCGCGATCCTGGAGGACCTGGTGGACCACACGAACGTGGGGGCCGCCTTCCGCAGCGCGGCCGCCCTGGGGATCGATGCCGTCCTGGTCACTCCGCGCTGCGCGGACCCCCTCTACCGGCGCAGCGTGCGCGTCTCCATGGGCACCGTCTTCCAGGTCCCCTGGACCCGGATCGAGCGCTGGCCCGCCATGGACGAGCTCCACGCACAGGGCTTCACCGTGGCCGCCCTGGCACTGTCGGACACTTCCGTGGCACTGGATGAGTTCGCGGCCTCCACGGCGTGCACCGGCGCGGACTCCAGGGTCGCCGTCGTCCTGGGCACGGAGGGCGACGGACTGTCCCACCGGACCATCACCGCGGCCGACGAGGTGGTGCGCATCCCCATGGCCGGGGGAGTGGACTCCCTCAACGTGGCGGCCGCCGCGGCTGTGGCCTTCTGGGCGCTGCGTCTGCCCTGACCTGGAGTTGCAAGTCCGGTGCCGCAGGTTCGCGCTGGACGATGGCAGGAGAGCAATACGGTGGGGCCGGATCCGTCCATGGACGGATCCGGCCCCACCGCTGTGTCAGCGGCCGATCAGGTCGGCAGCGTCAGGTCAGGCTCAGGCCTCGGGCGCGGTGACCTTGATGAGGGCCTGGCCGGGCTCCACCGAGTCGCCGCCGACGACCTCGACCGAGGCGAAGGAGGCGGTGTTGGTGACGAGCACCGGCGTGGTCAGCGGGTAACCGGCCTGCTCGATGACGGAGCGGTCCACGCGGACGAGCTCCTGTCCCGCGCTGACGCGGTCGCCCTGGGAGACCTTGACGTCGAAGCCCTGGCCCTCCAGGTTGACGGTGTCCAGACCCACGTGGATGAGGATCTCCACGCCGCTGTCCAGGGTGATGCCGAAGGCGTGCCCCGAGGACGGAGCCACGACGACGGTGCCGTCCGCCGGAGCCGTGACGACGATGTCGCCCTGGGGCTCCAGACCCACGCCCTGACCGACGGCGCCCGAGGAGAACACCGGGTCGGGGACCTTGTCCAGGTCCATGGTCGTGGCCTTGAGCGGCGAGGCGATCTCAGTGACCGCACCGGGAACCAGGGCCGGCTTGGGCGTGGGGGCCTTCGCAGTCCGGTCGCCCTCCTCCACGGGAGCGGCAGCCGCAGCGGTCTGGGCCGGAGCCGAGACGGTGGTCTCGCCGCCCTTGGTGACGCCCGCTGCGGCGAGCGCCTCGGCCCGCTCCTCCTTGGTGCGGTAGCCGAAGGTGACGATGAGGAAGAAGGAGGTGGCGAAGGCCGCGGCGACGGCGATGCCGTAGAGCCACATGGGGTTGAAGACCGGGATGGTCAGCAGCGAGGTGAAGGCGAAGGTCGTGGTCGTGACGCCCTCGATGCCTCCCAGCATGCTGCCGATGCCCTGAACGAGGCCACCGACGGCACAACCGACGAGCATGAACGGGTAGATGCGCTTGAAGCGCAGGTGGATACCGTAGAGGCTCGGCTCGGAGATGCCACCGAGCAGACCGGCGAAGAGGGCACCGGTGGCGGTCTGGCGCATCTCATTGTCCTTGTCGCGGACGGACCACACGAGGACTGCCGCGGTGGCACCGAAGCAGGCGAAGTTCCAGGCGCCCATGGGGCCCTGGATGAAGTCGGTGTGGTTCGTGGCCGCCGAGGCGATGTTGGCCAGCATGAGGGCGTTGAGCGGCCAGTGCAGGCCCAGCGGCACCAGGAAGGGGTAGACCATGGGGATGAGGATCGCGAAGATGATCGGGGCGTGGGAGTTCAGCCAGAACAGGGCCGTGCCCAGGCCGGTGCCGATCCAGATGCCCAGGGGGCCGATGAGGAAGGCCGTCACCGGCATCATGATGACGAAGGACAGGAAGGGCACGAAGACCATCTGCACGTTGGACGGAACGACCTTGACCAGTCCCTTGTAGACCAGTGCCAGGATGGCCACCATCATGAGGGGGACGAAGACCTGACCGCCGTAGTTGTTGAGCTGCATGGGCAGCCCAGCGATATGGGCCGTGCACAGATCGGAATTGACGGAGGCGTTGTGGACGCAGTCAATCACGCCCTTCTCCTGGAGCGCCTTATCACTCAGGAAAATGTACTCCGGCGTCAGCAGCGCCGCCATGATCGCTGTGCCGACCCACGGGTCGATCTTGAGCTTCTTGGAGGCGTTGTAGGCCACCATGACCGGCAGGAAGTAGAAGACGGCACGGAACATGGCGTCGACGAACAGCAGCGTGGTGGGCTTCTGGTCGTTGGGCACGTGGGTGTCGATGAGGCCGAAGGCCTCACAGATGGCCTCGCCCGCGATGATGAGGGAGGCGCCCAGCAGCGCCGGCAGCAGGGGGCGGAATGAGTCCGAGAGGTACTCGAAGAAGGCGTCGACGTAGGCGTTCTTGCCGCGGGCCTTGGCCCGGGCGGCGGCCTTGACGTCGGCGTCGGACTGGCCCGAGCCGGAGGAGCCGCCCTGGCTCTTCATGGCCGGCAGGCTGTTGATCTCGTCGTACACGCTCTGCACGGCACCACCGATGACGATCTGGTAGCGGTCCCCGGACTGGGGAACGGCGCCCATGACGCCTGGGATGGCCTCAACGGCCGCCTTGTCGATGCCGGAGGCATCCTTGAGCTCGAAGCGCAGTCGGGTGGCGCAGTGGGTGAAATGGATGATGTTCTCGGCGCCGCCCACGGCGTCGAGGATTGCCTCAGGGGTTGAGGTCGTGGTTGCCATTCGGGCCCTTTCCTACTGAGCGAAGGTGACGAGGACGGAGGATGCACCCCAGTGCTCTCCGAAGTCTCCGACGGGCTCGCTCTCGGTGGTGGGGATCTGACACCTCGTGCGCCGCGCGGGCGCAAAAAGGTGGTTGAGGAAGAGGGTACTGTCTCACGGCTCAGAACAAAAAGGGAACAGTCCGTCTGGATGGCGCCCGCACCTGGCCCAAGACGAACAATGGCCAAGAATCTGCGCGATCCCGGTATCCACTGGTCGGTGTTTGCGCAGTTGAGACGGGGTGTGCGCACAGGTGCTCGGGTCAGTGGGTGCACCACGGGAGCGGGTTTTGCACGCTTGAGGCACACCGACCCCGTCTCAAGCGAAGGAGCTCGACATGAGCGCGCAGACCTCCCTGGCCGCACAGCCGGCATCGCCGGTCCTACCGAACATCCCGGTTCGCCCGCCTACCACGACTCCGCCTCCCGTCCCGGCCCCGACCGCCGCGCCCGCTGTGCCGCGGCTCTACGGTCCACCGGGATGGACGGTGCGCATCGGCCTGTGGCGCCTGCTGGAGCCCTGGCTCGACACCCCGCGCTGCCTGCCGGGGGAGAGCCCACTGCGACTGGATGCCCGGGGCGCCCCGGTGAGCGACTACGTGCCCTTCCGCGGCATGGACGCCGCCACTGCGGCCGACCTGCTGAGCCGGCTGCCGGCTGCGGCACTGAGCGACCGCCAGAACCTCGCCCCGAGCCTCAAGACGATGCTGACCGCCTGCGCCGGTGCGGACGGGCAGGTGCGCCTGTGCGGCTACGGCATCGGTCCCCAGCGGGAGGACGAGCGTCTGAGCGTCGAGGCCCTGTGGGTCGCCGACACCGACCTGCAGGGCTACGAGGTCCTCGTCGAGCACAGCCGGGCCTGCCAGTGCTCCGCGCTGTGGGAGCGGGTCAGGGACCGGTACGAGCTCGGCGCCGGCTGCATTCCCGACGATATCGTGCGTACCCGGCCCGAGTGGGCCGGCGGCGCGGTCGGCTGGTGGATGTGGTGGGACTGATAGGCCCGTTGCGGCGGGCAGTACCGGTGGGCCCGTACGATGGCGCGCGTGATTAATGTCCAGGACCTCACCATGCGCATCGGTGCTCGCCAGCTCGTCGCTCACGCCGGCTTCCGGGTCGACAAGGGGATGCGCATCGGCCTCGTGGGTCGTAATGGCGCCGGCAAGACCACCATGACCAAGCTGCTCGCCGCCGCCTCCGTGGCCCAGGGCGCCGGCCGTGCCGTCAACGACGCCGACGAGCGCCACGGGCTGGAGGCCGTCGAGCACGAGGGCACGATCACCTGCACGAGCTCGGTGGGCTACCTGCCCCAGGACACCAAGGTCGGGGACCTCAGCGAGATCGCCCGTGACCGGATCCTCTCGGCCCGCGGCATCGACGCGCTCCTGGCCCGCATTCGCAAGGCCGAGGAGCGCATCGCCGTCACCGAGGGTGAGGCTCAGGCCAAGGCCCTGGACCGCTACACGCGCCTGGACCACGAGTTCACCATGGCCGGCGGCTACGCCGCCGCCTCCGAGGCGGCCCGCATCAGTGCCGCCCTGGGCCTGCCAGACCGCATCCTGGACCAGCCCATCGGCACGCTCTCAGGCGGTCAGCGCCGTCGGGTCGAGCTCTCCCGGGTCCTGTTCCAGCAGCCCGACACGCTCCTGCTCGACGAGCCCACCAACCACCTCGACCACGACTCGATCCTGTGGCTGCGCGACCACCTGCGTACCTACGCCGGGGGCTTCATCGTCATCAGTCACGACGTCGAGCTCCTGCGCGACACCGTCAACCAGGTCATGTACCTCGACGCCGGTCGCGGGGTCCTCGACGTCTACCACCTGGGCTGGGACGCCTACCTCAAGCAGCGCGCCGACGACGAGCACCGGCGCCGTCGGGAGCGCGCCAACGCCGAGAAGAAGGCCGCCGCCCTGCGCGCCCAGGGGGAGAAGATGCGGGCCAAGGCCACCAAGGCCGTGGCCGCCCAGCAGATGCTCAAGCGCGCCGAGCGCCTCATGGCCGATCTGGAGGACGAGGCCGCCGTGGAGAAGGTCGCCCACCTGCGCTTCCCCGACCCCGCCCCCTGCGGCAAGACCCCGCTGCGCGCCGCCGGGCTGTCCAAGGCCTACGGCTCCCTGGAGGTCTTCGCCGGCGTGGACCTGGCCATCGACCGAGGCAGCCGGGTCGTGGTCCTGGGCCTCAACGGCGCCGGCAAGACCACGCTCCTGCGCCTGCTCGGCGGGGTGGAGGAGCCCGACTCCGGTGAGGTCATCCCCGGCCACGGCCTCAAGATCGGCTACTACGCCCAGGAGCATGAGACCATCGACACCGCGGCGAGCGTCGTGGAGAACCTGCGCCGCGCCGCCCCCGGCATGGACGACACCCAGGTGCGCAGCGTCCTGGGCTCCTTCCTCTTCTCGGGCGCGGACGCCGACAAGCCCGCCCGGGTCCTGTCCGGCGGGGAGAAGACCCGCCTGGCCCTGGCCATGCTCGTGGTCTCCAGTGCCAACGTCCTCCTGCTCGACGAGCCGACGAACAACCTCGACCCCGCCAGCCGCGAGGAGATCCTCGGGGCGCTGGGCACCTTCGCCGGCGCCGTCGTCCTGGTCACTCACGACGAGGGCGCCGTCGAGGCCCTCAACCCCGACCGGGTCCTCCTGCTGCCCGACGGCGACGAGGACCTGTGGGGGCCGGAGTACCTCGAGCTGGTGGCTCTGGCCTGAGGGGCAGACCGCTCCCTCTCGCCCCGGCGGAGCCGTCGGACACAGTGAGTCCCCTCACCACGGCTCTGCGGTGCGGACCGCGTAGGGTTGTCACCAGGAACAAGGCATCGAGCTGGAGCGTTTGCTCCAGTGGATCCTTCAGGCGCTCGTCACGAGAGCCACCGCAGGACCTTCAGCGGCTCCGCACGAGGCGCCGCAGACGAACGTAGGCACACCAGACCAGGAGATGAGCATGGCAGAGACCGCCCTGACCGAGACCACTGACACCCAGACCCCCGAGCACGAGGTCATCCTCACCGAGACCGCCGCCGCGAAGGTCGCCAGCCTCCTGGCCCAGGAGGGGCGCGACGACCTGCGCCTGCGCGTGGCCGTCCAGCCCGGCGGCTGCTCCGGACTGGTCTACCAGCTCTACTTCGACGAGCGTCTCCTGGACGGCGACGCCGTGCGCGCCTTCCCCACGGGCAGCGACGAGATGGCTAGCGTTGAAGTGGTTGTCGACCGCATGAGCGTGCCCTACCTGTCGGGCGCCACCATCGACTTCGCCGACACCATCGAGAAGCAGGGCTTCACCATCGACAACCCCAACGCCGCCGGAAGCTGCGCCTGCGGCGAGTCCTTCCACTGATCCCTCCCGCGCAGGCCCCTCCCTCACTCAAGGAGCTCATGTGCGCCGCACATCCCTGACCCTGACCGCCCTGGCCGCGGCCGCCTGCCTCACGCTGGCCGGCTGCTCGGGGTCGTCCAAGAACGCCTCCGCCACGCCGTCGGCCCAGGCGTCCCCGACCCTGACCCGCTCGATCATCGACTGCGCTCAGGAGGCCGGAACGATCGAGACCGACTCCGAGGCGCTTCCGGCGATCGGAGGCGATGCGGGAGCCGAGCCGACCGTCACCTGGAGTGAGGGGAAGCAGGCGCCTGCCAACCTCGTCTCCAAGACACTCACCGCCGCGGAAGGCCCGGCGGTGTCCTCGGGCGACGTCGTCACCGTCAACTACGTGGGCTGGAAGTGGGGGTCAACGGAGGCTTTCGACTCCTCCTTCAAGAAGGGTGCCCCGGTCACCTTCGGCCTGACCGGGGTCATCCCCGGATGGACCTGCGGCCTGGCCGGGCACAAGGTCGGTGAGCGCGTCCAGCTGTCGATCCCGGGTAAGCTCGCATACGGCGAGACCGCCGATCCGGCTCGCCCGAACTCGCCGACCGGGCCGCTCGTCTTCGTCGTCGACATCACCGCTCGCATCACGGGCGATGAGCTGACCCCGTCCACGAAGGACGCCACGATCGACTCCGCGGAGGTCAAGAAGCTCACTGATCGTGGCGTGACGATCTCCGGCGACCTGGGCGCCCCCGCAGCCGGACTTGCGGGCCCCAAGGCCGAGGAGCCTCTGCAGCCGGAGGTCTTCGTCGTCGCCCGCGGAAAGGGCGCGGCCATCAAGGAGACCGACACGGTGGCCGTGCAGATGTCGCGCACCTCGTGGGACGGCACGACGAGGAGCTCGACCTGGGAGGATCACGCCCCCAGCGCAATGCCGGCCGGACAGATCCGTGCGGCCGGGCTGCCAGTGGGATCCAGGATCGTGCTGCTGGCCCCCGGTAACTCCAACGGGGGGCAGCGTCAGTCGGCGTACATCTTCGTGATGGACCTCGAGAAGGTCATCTGAGCGGAGAGCCGCTCAGGCGACCACTCGCGATGAGGCTTGTGGCCCGCGCCCCGTGAAGGGGTGCGGGCCACAAGCCTGCGCGGCGCGTGTCCGGGCCGAGCGTCAGCGGACGATGAGGCCCTGGGCCTTGGCGACGGCGTCGGCCAGGCGCTCGGAGACGTCCTGCCAGTTGGCGATGTTCCAGACGGCCTTGACGTAGTCGGCCTTGACGTTGAGGTAGTCGAGGTAGAAGGCGTGCTCCCACATGTCCACCATGAACAGCGGGATGGTGCCCACGGGCACGTTGCCCTGCTGGTCGAAGAGCTGGAAGGTGACGAGCTTTCCGGAGAGGGAGTCGTAGGCGAGCACGGCCCAGCCCGAGCCCTGGATGCCCATGGCGGTGGCGGTGAACTGCGCCTGGAACTTCTCGAAGGAGCCGAAGGAGTCCTTGATGGCCTCGGCGAGCTCGCCCTCGGGCTGGCCCCCGCCGTTGGGGGAGAGGTTCTTCCAGAAGATGGAGTGGTTGGTGTGGCCGCCCAGGTTGAAGGCCAGGTTCTTCTCCCACAGGTTGATGGCGGCCAGGTCGCCGGACTCGCGGGCGGCGGCCAGGGCCTCCAGGGCGGCGTTGGCGCCGGCGACGTAGGCGGCGTGGTGCTTGTCGTGGTGGAGCTCCATGATCCTGCCGGAGATGTGGGGCTCCAGGGCGGCGTAGTCGTAGGGGAGCTCGGGAAGGGTGTACACGGCCATCAAGGACTGCCTTTCGGTGGGTGAGGTGGCTTCAGTCCCGCCTCAGCAGGGCTCGTTAGGACTGAAGTCCTGAACATGGTTCATGCTAGACGTGGCGCCGGAAGAGGGATAGGGAGCCCGCGTGTGATTACACTGACCGCGGAAACACTGCCGTCCGTACCCGTCCACGAAGGATCCGCTATGACCGACCAGGCTGCTTCCGCCCGTCTCGAGCTTCTCGTCTTCTCCGACGACGCCACCGTGCGTCAGGAGGTCATCGACGGTGTCGGACGCCGACCGGCCAAGGGCCTGCCACTGGTGAGCTGGACCGAGGCGGCCACCGCCGAGGGCGTGCGCATGGCCATCAAGGACCGCGAGAAGGAGGGCCAGGCGCCCTTCGACGCACTGGTCCTGGACGCCGAGGCCAAGAAGCTCGGCGGCATGGGACTGGCCCACGAGCTGTTCACCGAGCTCGACGAGCGCCCCGCCGTCGTCCTGCTGACCGCCCGCCCCCAGGACGACTGGCTGGCCGCCTGGGCCAAGGCGGAGGTCGTCGTGCCCCGCCCCCTGGACCCGCTGAGCCTCCAGGAGGGCGTCGCCAAGGCCCTCACCGCCCGCCGCGGCACCGTCACCCCCGCCGGCTGAGCTCGGCTCCGCTGTCCCCGTCCGACGTCGGCCACGGGGCGCTTGGCCCGCGCTCGGCGCCCTCACTCCTGCGAGTGCAGGACCTTGCGGTGGCGGGCAGCCGCACCGATCGGCCACGTGAGCACCGCGGGGTCGCCGTCGACTTTCACGATGCGGGCGCCCTCGTCCAGGACCCAGTCGGCCAGCAGGCTCGTCTCCTCAATGCTCGCCACCTCACCGACGCGGCCGGGCCGCTCAACGACCCGGGCGCTGGCGCGCAGCAGCTCGACGGCAGGGCGCGGGTCGGCACCGGGCGCGGTCGTCATGGAGCCGGCCAGTACGCCCCAGCGCACCACCACCAGCTCCCAGCCCCCGCCCTCGCGGCGGCGGGCCGCCATGAGATGCGGGCAGACCAGCAGGGGCCGCACCCGCTCAGCCCGGTCTACCGCCCGCAGCAGGCAGCGCAGGCGGCCCGTCCAGGTCCCGGCCTCCTCGTAGCGCTCGGCCCGGGACAGTGCCGCGATGCGCTCCAGCAGGGGAGCGGCCACCAGGTCGACCTCGCCCGACAGGCAGGCCAGCACCTCGGCCGGCTCAGCCGGGACGTCGTCGTGGCGCACCCGCCGCAGCTCGCGCCCGTCCCAGCGGCCCAGACGCAGCACCGACTCGGCGGCCCGCAGGGCCTCCTGGCCCCTGCCGCGTGAGGCGAAGGGGCCCACCGCATGGCCGACCTCCTCGGTGGGCAGCACGGTGGTGAGCGCCAACCGCGGCTCGGCCCCCGGGCCTGAGCCCTGGGCCAGGTGAAGCCAGGGCCGGCGTCGCGGGGCCCGGGAGCGGCGGTTGACCGGCGGGTCGAGCTCGGCGATCATCCGCAGCTCGCGCACCCGCGCTTCGATGAGCGTGGGCGTGGCGATGTGCCGCACGCTCACGGTGGTGTCCAGCATCTGCGCCACCTGGCGGCGCTTCTCCGCGGCGGTGAAGTAGGAGCGCACCCGGCGCTTGAGGTCCACGGCGCTGCCCACGTAGAGCACCTGGTCGGCCGCCGAGCGGAACTGGTAGACGCCGGGGCCGCTGGGCAGGGCGTCGGCCAGGCGGCTCTTGGCGCGGCGCCTGGCCGGGACCGGGTCGGAGGCGGTGGCCAGGTCCTCCAAGTGCGTGACGCCGAGCGGCGCCATGACCTCCAGGGCCGCGTGCAGCACGTCCACGGTGGCGCGCGCGTCATCCAGCGCTCGGTGCGTGGGACGGGTCTGGGAGCCCACGAAGGCGGCCAGCGTCCCCAGCTTGTGGTTGGGCACGTCGCTGCGGGTCCAGGCCTTGCGGGCCAGCGCCAGCGTGTCCAGCACGCGGGGCTCGGGCCACCCCAGGCCCAGGGCCGCTGCGGCGCCACGCAGGTGACCGACGTCGAAGCGGGCGTTGTGCGCGACGAGGACGACGTCGTCGGCCAGCAGATCCGCCCAGTCCAGGAAGGCCTCCACGCAGGTGCGTACGCCGGGGGCACCGGCCACCATGGCGTTCGTGATGCCGGTGAGCATGGTGATCTGGGCGGGGATGGCGACGCCGGGGTTGACCAGGGTGGAGAACTCCGCCAGCACCTGTCCGCCGCGCACCTTGACGGCCCCGATCTCGGTCACAGAGCGAGCACCCGGCGCCCCGCCGGTGGTCTCCAGGTCCACCACGACGAAGGTCGCCCGCTCCAGGGGCGTGCCCATGTCGGCGAAGGACACCTGGGTCCCGATGGTGCTCACGGTCGCAGGCTAGAGGATGGCAGTGACATGCATCCTCGCCGGCAGTCGGGAAGTCGGTGCGAGCAGGGTGGGAAGCACCCTAGAATCACCCCATACCCGAGCGGCACCGGCCGGCTCCGGTGCCGTCCGTCTCCGATGGTGCAGGACCGTGTGGTGGCCGCCCAGCCAGCAGTTCACAGGAGGCCCCGCGTGGGATACGGACCCATCAAGGCAACAGTCGGCCCGGCCCTGGAGATGCTCTACCAGCCCTGGATCCGCGGCGAGGAGAACATTCCCGCCGAGGGCGCGGCGATCCTGGCCTCCAACCACCTGGCGGTCATCGACTCCTTCTTCCTGCCGCTGCTGGTGGACCGCGAGGTCGCCTTCATCGGCAAGGCCGACTACTTCACCGGCAAGGGCGTCAAGGGCTGGGCGGTGAAGAACTTCATGAAGACCGTGGGCACCATCCCCGTGGACCGTTCCGGCGGCAAGGCCTCCCAGGCGGCGCTCCAGGCCGGCATCGACCGCCTGCGCTCGGGGCAGCTCTTCGGCATCTACCCCGAGGGCACGCGCAGCCCCGACGGACGCCTCTACCGCGGCAAGACCGGCGTGGCCCGCATCGCCCTGGCCACCGGAGCCCCTGTAGTGCCCGTGGCGATGATCGGCTCCAACCTGGCCCAGCCGATCGGCAAGTCCATCCCCTCCACCCGCCACCGTGTGGGCATCGTCATCGGCGAGCCGCTGGACTTCTCCCGCTACAAGGGCCTGGAGAACGACCGCTTCGTGCTGCGCTCCATCACCGACGAGATCATGTACGCCCTCATGGCCCTCTCCGGCCAGGAGTACGTGGACCTCTACGCCGCCGACGTCAAGAAGGCCATGGACTCGGAGAAGAAGACCGCTGACGAGGTCGTCACCGAGATGCTCGCCGCCCAGGCGCAGGCCCGCCCCTCGGCCGCCCCCGTGGCCGCGCCCGGTGGCCGCCCCGCCCCCGAGGTCTCCGTGCCCGAGCCGCCCGAGGACAAGAGCGGCAAGGACAAGAAGAAGGACAAGGCCTCCGACGACGAGGCCGAGCCCGGCGCCGAGTAAGGACGGGCACGGCTGATCCCGGCCGGGCGAGGATTGACTAACGGCTGACCAGCCGGTTCCAGAGTGCCGGTGTGCTGCGATAAAGTTACGGAATCTTCCTGTAACATGCACCACACGTTGAGGAGCGCTCATGGCTGCTATGGATCGCGACACTTTCATTCCCCTCGGGACATCGATTGTGAAGCTGCTCCTTCTAGCCTCCGGACAGGGAGCACTTGCCACAGCGGTTGGCGAAGGTGCCGGACTGTTGGCGAAGTTCCGGAGAACGCTGGAAAGCGGCGGAAATCGGGCGGTCTTCGCGGAGAAGATCGCCGACGACGCAGCAAAGCTGCTGCTCCAAGAGCATCAGGGGATCTCCGAGGCTGACTGGCATATGGCAGCCCGACAGGCGGCATCCCTCATCGACCAACTCTCGGAGAAGGAACGGCTTGCCGCGGGATACAACTGGGAAGAGTTGCGCCGGACTCTTCTTGGCCTGGGTGGCACAGACCTGCGCAGCGATTTGGCGGCGAGTCAGCGAGGCAGGCCTTCGACTGGGTGCTTGAAGTAGCCTGCCAACGCGTTGCTGATTGCTTCACTGAGAAAGAGGCGTTGGCCTCTATTCTCGAGAGTGTCGAGGAAGTCCGTGCTGGGATTCAACGGCTTGCCGACCGTCCTGCTGGAGCCTCCCAGACGCGCGCCGCTGTTGCTGACCATCTTGAGGTGGTTCGCGATCTTGCTCCGGATCCTCTGGAGGATCGAGAGGCGGAAATAGCGGAGCTGACAGCATTTGCCCATGGGGCGCCGGACGTTTGGTATGCCATGGAGGCGGGCATGATTAGTGGTAAAACTGCCCTCATGTCCTCCTTCACATTGAATCCGCCAAGCGACGTGCACATCGTGTCCTTCTTCGTTCGTCGCATGGGTGGCGATGGGAATGACTGGAGAAGTTTTTCTTTCGTTGCTGGGGCTCAGTTGGCGGAAATTTTAGGAGATGAGTACACAGAGTGGGCTTCCGAGCCAGCATCCCAGAACACCGAGTTCCGTCAACTTTTGCGTCGAGCAGCAACGGCTTGCCAATCAGACAAAAAACCCCGGCCTCTGGTTCTTGTCATTGACGGAGTGGACGAGGATTCCTACTACGAGCGACCAGATGAGGCTGCAGCTAAGTCTATTCTATCATTGCTGCCACGACATCTTCCCGAAGGTGTGAAGTTGGTGACGGCGTCTCGGCCGAACCCTCCGATGCCAGAGGATATAGTATGCAATGCTTCGAGGGTAATTGCCTCACTTAAACCTTCTTCTATTGCTCAAAAGAAGATCAATCAGAAGGATATTGAAACGTTCTTCAAGTCTGATCTCGCTGTTGATATCGGAGCATTTCTGGCGGCATGTGGGGGTTCTCTGACCATCGATGAACTGCGGCAGTTGATCGCCAGGCGTCGCCATCTTGAGAATGTGCCCAGTAGAGACGTCAAGGCATGTGTAGATCATTCTCCTGGTCGCATGCTTATGCGACTCAACGTCGGCTTCGGCGACCGAGAAATCCCGTCCTACACTCTGGGTCATGATGCTGTTTTGTGGGCAGTGTTACGTGAGGTGGCACCAGATATTTTTGGAGAAAGCGATGGAGTGGAGGTAGATTCCTGGTGGGCGCAAGCCCGCGAAAGGGTCTTAGGATCATATCGTGCCGTTATCCGAAAATGGGTGACTGACAAGGCTGGCGAGGGTTGGAACAAAGCGACTCCCAATTATATACTTAGTTACGGCTGTTTCAGTATCATGCTTAGCGATAAGAGGGTTGGAACACGCTCGATTGAAATCGTGCTTGATCCGCGTCGTTACGCTGAGGTGCTGGAACGATGTGGGAGGTGTTCTCGTGTCTTGCAGATGATCGACCGGGAGTGTTCTGCAATCCTGGAGTGCGACAAGATAGGCGTTTCTGAACGCATACTTTCCGCGATTTGCGTTATAGCTGAAATGAGACGAAATCTTTCGGTTTCGACCGTTAACATCCCTGGGTACTTCGGGATGCTTGTATCTTGTTTCAATGCTTCTCCTGAAGGGCTACTTGATGATATACTGGAAATTGATGAGCCGATAGATCGATTGCGTGCAATTAAAGAAATTATGTTATCGGCGAAGCGGTCGGGGAGAATGCATGAGTTCCTGACATTCTTTTGTAAGTCTATGTTCTCGATAAAGCCCCATAGAGGTCTCCATGATTCCGCGTTAGGGGTTTTGGTATCCGTCTTTACGCCCGATGTTTCCGTCTCTGGCGAGCGTCAATCAGTTGGCGGCGATAAGTTTAGTGAGGGTATAAAGCCGCTAGAGGATCTTCTGTCTGAGTATACTGTAGACAACCCTGGTTCTTGGATTTTGTACCTATTGGAGGATCTTGGTTGTGGTGACGGAACATCGTGCCAATTAGATGTATTTATTGTGTCACTGAAGAATTGTGTCATGATGATCGAGGAGTCTCGAGTTCGTGATCGTGCACGGTTAGGCATAGTGGGTGTGTTAGCTAAAGCGAGGCAGATTGACCAAGCGCTGGCTATGGTTTGGGAAATAAATTCGGTATATGAGCGTATCGTGGCTTTGCAGTGTGTGGCGGGTACTTTGGTTGAACTGGGGTGTCTTGATGCGGCAATCGATTTAGCTGAGTCGATTGAAGCGTCGGTGTGGCAGGCGGTGGTTCTGGAACGGGTTGTGGATAGATTGGTTGGCTGTGGGTTGTTTGAACATGCCGGTCGGGTCGTAAAGCATATTGACAGTGCAGAGTCTCGCATGGTTGCTCTGGCTGATATAGCGGGCGGCTTGGCAAAGAGGGGCATGATCGAACAAGCGTGGGATGTTGCTGATCAATTAGATACTTCTTCACTTGACGGTCGCCTGCAAGACTGGTCGCTAGTCAAGATTGTGCGTAGGTTAGTTAGAGGGGGATTGTTCAAACATGCTCGGCAGGCTATAAGGGGAATTGACGATCTAGAGTTGTACATAACTGCTCAGGCTTACGTCGCAAATGCTTTAGTCTCATTCGGTTTAATTAAGGAAGGTCGGCAGGTTGTAGAGCAGGCTCGGGGGTTGGTTGAACAATTTGGAGCGCCTTTGTTTCGTGCCGAAATGTTGGTTAGAATGTCCGAAATATTTATGTGCGATGAGTTAATGGGGCATGCTCGCAGGTATATTGAACAGGCGCGGAAAGTCAGTACGTTGCACGATGACGATGTTCCAGCTAGATATGGTCGCGAGTTTAAAAGAGTTGGGGAGGTCGTTAACGATGACCTGTTGGAACGGAATCGGTTGGGCATGGAACAGAAGGCAGGCTCGATTGAGGTGCACCGGAGAAACGCTGGTTGGCTGAAAGGTGTTGTTGACGCATTGGCTCGAGTTGGGTGTGCTGAGGAGGCTGTTGCTGTTACCAGGTTGATCGAGGACTCTGAGAGGCGTGCGATGGTGTTGTCAGATGCGGTGGTGGTGTTGGCTCGGTCTGGGTGTATCGAAAAGGTAATTACTGTCGCTGGGGTGATAGATGACCCTAAAATACATGCAGATGCGCTTGTCAGGGCTGTAGGTGAGTTGTCCCGGTGTGGATACATGGACGAAGCTTTATTTGTGGCGCAGCGGATCGATAACTCTTGGATGTTCGGTCGTGTTATGGTGGATCTAGCGGATTCATTGGTTCGGGGAGATCGGGTTGATGAGGCTCTTGCTGTGATTGAGCAGATCAGCGATGCCAAGGAACGCGCAAGAGGATTGGCGAAAACGGCAAGAGCCTTGGCGAGGTGTGGTAAATTGGCTGAGGCTCGTATTGTGTCTGAGGATGCGAAACATGCAGCTGAGCGAACTGGGGATATCTGGATGCTCGCGCGCGTCATGGTGGATGTTGCGGAAGTGCTAGCGTGGTCTGGGCTTGCTGAAAAGGCTGTAGTTACGGCGAACGAAATAGCTCCCTCTTGGATGCGCGATAGAGCTTTAACAAAAATGGTAGTGCCGTTGGTGCAGTCTGGTTGCGTTGAGGAGGCGGTTGCTGTTGCTGGGATGGTCTGCGACGCTGGGGGGCGTGTGATTGCGTTGTCGGATGCAGCGGTCATGCTGGTTCGGTCTGGATATGTTGATGTTGTCGTTGCTGCTGGTGGGGTGGTCGATGGTCTTGAAGGGTGTGCAGATGCGTTTGTTAGGGTTGTGAGGGAACTAGCCTGGTGTGGATATATTGAAGAAGCTTTATCTATGGTGCTGCGGATAGATGAGTCATGGATGTTCGGTCGCGTTATCGTAGACATTGCGGGTTCAATGGTTCGGGGAGGGTGGGTTGATGAGGTTCTCGTCATGGTTAAACAAGTTGACAGTCCTGTGCTGCGCGTGCGGGCCTTGTCGAGTATGGTTGAAGTGTTTAATGAAATGGGTGAATTGGGGTGGGCGCTTCTTGTGCTTGAGCAGGTGGGATGTGAGGTTGAAGAGATTAGGGATTCCGAAAAGTATGCGGAGGTTGTGTTAGATTTGTTTAGCGCTTTAGTGGAGGTTGGGCAAATCGATGATGCGTTAGAGTTGATAAGCGAAAGTGTAATACGGCGGCGTGGGGGTGATGTTCAGCGAGTGATGATAAAAGCGCTTGTTCGGCAATGTTCTTTTGATGGAGTAGTCAAAATATTCAACGCAGAACTCGAGCGAATTAAAGGGTTTGAGTTGAGTCGTGACGCAGTTGAATGTTGCGCTACCCTCGCGCATGCTTGTATTGATGTTGTAAGTGGCGCGGATGGGGAATCCGACACGCGCGAGCGCTGGTTTAGCTTGGCGCGCTCTGCGCTCGCTCGTTCGTGGCTTTACGGTGCCTCCGTCTGGGATAGCTTCGGCATCCTGATGCGTGTAGCCCCAGGCCTGGCGATGCAGCTGGTGGATGAGCGGATTCTTGCCGATCCTGAGCAAGGTACTGTCCCAGAGTCCGACCCCGACCTTGGGTACGAAGGGCCTGGCGGGGAGGCGGGGGCATACCGTTAGGATGGCCTCGTCACTCCTCGTATCCAAGGAAAGGTTCCCGATGTCGATTCGTCGCGTCGCCCTGCT
>ERZ772927.91-NODE-91-length-69420-cov-5.01436_pt1 | contig 69420 bp, 65 predicted proteins | sample MGYA00512115_ERZ772927 | MGnify/ENA primary metagenome ERZ772927 (study PRJEB29015, sample SAMEA2737924) | human oral metagenome | biome: human oral; feature: human-associated habitat; material: dental | place: China | collected 2013 ... | reverse complement strand
ATGAGAGTGTCGTTGCCATTGCCTCCTTCGAGAAGATCGTTGCCGGCGTCGCCATCTATCAAAGTATACTGACTACCCACGCTGAGAAATTCTCCACTAGCGGTTCCGCGTAAAACTTGTTCACCGGCAAAGTCAATAATACGACTATACTCCGCGGATTTACCAGCATAATAACCCCGCAAGACAATAAATTCCTTACTATTCTTTAATCCGTAATACTTCATTGCCCGCGCAAACTCACTCAGTAAACTAGCTCCAGCAACAGAGTCTTGAGAGATAGCGACATCTATCATCTGTTTAGCTTTTTCAAATGAAATCTCATCGGTATCATAGGATACGCTATTAACTATGTCTTTCAACTGCGCCTGAGAAATCAACGACACATATACAACTTCAAACAACTTAGTGTACGAAGATTTTAGCAAGGGTGCCGAGTTAGCGTTTGGCGACCCTTGAAATTCTGCGCCAAAAAAATTCTCCAATACAGCCAATTTTCGAGCATCAAACGCATCGCCACGGCTTTTCGGATCAACGGAGCCCACTCCCGCCCAACGCGCCAAAATATCCTCAGCTAACGCCTCGCGTTTTGCAGTATCCTTTTCCACAATAAATTGCTCCACCAAGCTACGCAAAGAACCGGATTTATCTTGCATTATTGCCTTATGTAATGAGCCGACATTACCCGCCCCCTGTACATTTGGAAGTAGCGCGACATTATCGGCAATTGCTACCTGCGACGAATCCACCGAATACAATGGATTACGATTAAGCAGGTATTCTCCAGTCATCCGAGTACTGCCATCCGCCAAAGTAAACGTTCCTGTTCGCACTTGGATGTTATTAGCGCCGTCGGTCACGCCAGTGTTGTTATACGACAAGCCAATGGACACAATCCCCAAATCAACCAACTGCTTTAATTCACCAGCGGAAGCAATACCGTCACCGTCAGAATCTTGCCAAATCCGCAGCAGTGTATATATCGCATCATTGCTATCAATCTTGCCGTCCTTGTTGTTGTCATACTCTGCCAATGCCGTAAAACCGCTTGATGCCAACGTTTTGCTATCTTTCATTAACGTACGGTCGCCGAACAACTCATTGCCGCCATTAATTATCCCGTCGCCGTTTTTATCATATACCAGCAAGCCTTCTTTGGCACCAACCCACGAGGTTTTTTCAGCGAAGCCATTATTGTCCAAGTCAAAGAACGCATTTGAATCATCAATCGACACTGTCGTTATTCCGTCGCCGTCCAAATCAAACACCAGCGGATCAATACGGCGATTTTGCTCGGCTTGAGCTTTCTGAAAAATAACCTCAATATCTTTATACTCTCCACTCGAGAACATCCTTTCAAACTCTTTCAGCACGTAGTTCGCATAGCCAATTTGAGCATCTGTATAGCTGTGCCTAGATTTACCATACTCTTTTGCTGGAGGATTACCGGGCATCCCTTCATATCTACCAGACCTATGTTCTTTCCATTTGTAGAAAGGCAATTTATTGGTCAGTAATGATTCCTTATAATTACCTTCTCTTTTAGCTACTTCAATAACTTTGATAGCTCCAAGAAGCTTCTCGATCTTATCCTCGTCGAACTTAGCTAAGCCGGCTATATTCTCCTCTACGGTATCTGTTATATCACCCGTTGTCCTGTCTATTAGAGTGTCAAGCATATGATACCTTGCAATACCTGAGCCGCCCCCACCACCAAAGAACCCTGCGTATGCCAGCATAGTGCTCCTATATTCATCTCCGTCTCTTAGGCCCTTTTGAATGTTCTTTATTTTAGCAAGATAATCGACATTGCGATTCTTACCCGTAAGGCTATAGACCTTATACATCAGCATAGTTGTTAACGCCTTGACGTTCACCGATTGAGCTCGCACTCCACTCAATGCATCAACGTGATAAACTTGCCTGCCTAGTCTCATGCCGTAATTACCGGTAAGATCTCCAGAATTAATATGATTCGTTGAATTATACTTATATCCATTATCCCATATATCAATGTCCCAAGTGTTCTGACCTATACCAACACCATTAAAGGTTACTGATTTTACCCCTATATCACCATTTTCCATATCAGAAGTTACGTATGTCATATACTGAGCCAACCCGCCGCCTAGCGAGTGTCCAGTAAAGCTAACATTGCTATTCTGGTTGAGAGCCTTGAACATAGCGTCTTTAGTCTCGTAACATACTGGACCGTGTTCGTTTAAAGTATTAAACACAAAGTCTTTTGCTTGTTGAAATTGGCGAATAAATGCCTGTGGAACGAAAGACGCTATTTGTATGTCCGTACCCCAATCTTTTATATTATTAGTACCACGAAAGGCAAACACTATCTCACCTGTTTCGGGGTTTTGAAAAGCAGTACAAGAAAAGGGGATAGAGCGAGTAACAATTTCCTTTCGTTTATACCCGCGATAATTCACAACTTTTACTTCACTGACGCTAGACGGGGACTGGGCTATAAGTTTCCAGGAGCGAAGTGGATTAGAAGAATCTTTGAGAGCAGAGAACTCGGGACTATTGATATTGAAATCTTTACGCGACATAGTACCATTCTCAACACCGTCGACAAGACTACCTATCGTTTTTCCTTTATCTACACTCTCAAAATCAACATACGCCAAGGCTGATAGATTTAGATAGTCTTTAGTGTTTACCATATAAGATCCTCCTTTGGCAATGCAGATATATTATCCAGGCACTTTTTTATGCTTTCTAATGATATGTTTTCGTCTACGCCACAAGAAACACCCCTTCTATCTTTTTCGCTGATATCTAGAACACTAGATGATACCCGAGAAATACCTTGAAGTTTTATATATTTCACCAATTCAAATAATCTACTAGCTATGTCATTTTTTGACATCTCCCGGCCTTCTCTATATCTTATAGCAATCGAATATACAGTTAATCCATATTTATATTTATCTTTATCACCCTCCAAAAACACCTCCTCAAAAGTTGGCTTTTTCAGAGTGAAGGTACGCTCTACGTCTGGATCTATTACACCTAGTCTAACTTTTACATCAACGGGCATGTCTTTAAATATTTCTCTGGCTTTAGGTTGAATTTTGGCAGTTTGTTCTTTTTGCCAAGTTCTTACAACATAGTCATCGCTGTACTTCGTCTGGTTATCCACCCGAGAAATATGTATCTTTATACTTTTATCTGATTTAGGGTAGGCGTTAGCAGACCATACGCAAGAAATACCAAAAGCACCGCCATTGCAACTAGGTCTTTCTACTTCAAAATCTTGGTCATATTTGTTTTTTAGATAGCTAGTCATGTTAGCCTGTTCAGTCTTATCGCTAACCGAACGTTTATTAATTTCTCTATCTATTATAATTCCACCTATAACGTACAATACAATCACTGCCACAACTATTGACGACGGAATAATTAAAATAATTTGCCAGATTTTTTTATTATTTACATGCAATTTGCTCGCTCTTTTGCTCTTGCTATTCGCCATACAATATAGCCCCCTGTTGCTTAGTTATTTATCATTTTACCTTAAGAATAAGCACGATGCAACGGACTAATAGCCCTAGAATTTATTTCTATAATAAACTTTTACCTTACTAACACTAGAGGGGGACTGGGCTATAATCTTCCAGGAGCGAAGTGGATTGGAAGGATTTTGGAGAGCAGAGAGTTCGGGACTATCAAGATTAAAATCTTTGCGTGATTTCTTTTTCTGCTCATCTCTAATAATCCAGTCCTTAAGAGTAGATAAAGCAGAAAATTCCGGAGAGACAGAACCATCTTTACCTAAATAGCCCTTGATTCTATTATTACCTATAAGATAGCCTATTGTTGTCTGTTTCTTATTGTAATATGTGCTTATATCCGAATACGCCAGCGCGCTTAAGGCCAAATATTGCTCATTAGTTATGTTCACTCCACCTCCTCTTTATATATTTATCTACGTCACTCGAAGATTTCATATTGCTAATGTCCTGATCCTCCAGCCATAGCTTATGTAGTGAATCATGATAGTCTATAGCCAGCATTACGCCCATTTGCTTTCTTATTTCAGAAGTCACTCTATATATATGCTCTGACAAATCATCAAAATTAACGTCATTCTCTAAAGATATTGTCATATATATTTTTCTGCCAAATTTATTAAATGCATCTTTATAGGAGGGTATGTTTTTCGTAATAGCTCTGCCAACCTCTATATTGCTGTTTATTCTTATTGATTTGAGTCTAGCTCTACCGCCAAACTGCTTGCTAACTAGGTTAGCTATATCATTCCTAGACTCTCTTTCCCAAATACGATCTGGATAGGTATCAGAGTAAGCACTCTCGCCTTTTCTATAGTCAGCTCTATTCCACACTTCAAACCTAAGACTACTATCATCAACCGGATAAGCATCCACATACGGATCACCCTCAACTCCAATACCGCCACCCTCAATGCGATAATTTTCTACTATAAACTCTTTCCCATACTTTTCCTTAAGGTATTGCGCCATTTTATGTTGCTCTACCAAGGCATCGCCATTGATGAGCAGGTAGATAGCAGCCATTAATATAGCAACTCCAGCTATAATCCAGAATTTTAATATACGCTTTCGGGTGGATTTTAGTTTAGAGTGTACTTTTTGCACAGGAGTGTTTTTAGGCGATCTTTTACCGTCCTGGACCTTTCTAACGTTTGCGTGTTTTGTTTTTATCACGCTACTCTTTATCATTAGATCCCTACTCTGCTATTACTACTATCTTAGCATCATTTTATAGTAAGCATAAGTTCCTTGCAAGATTAAAAACAAATAAAAAAGACCAGTAAGGTCTTCTGTCTGTCACATGGTGACCTTACCGGGAATCGAACCCGGATTGCCAGGATGAAAACCTGGTGTCCTAACCGTTAGACGATAAGGCCACGACTTCAGATATCATAGCAAATTATTGTAAAAATGTCTATAGTCAAGCGGCCAGTTGTCTGCAATTCGCCCAGAGTCAGTCGCCCTGCTCTTATCGGATAGTGATGCTTTAATGTATAATAAGTCTATGGTAAAGCAGAAGAAGAAACGTAATAAAAAATATTCTGGCGCAGACGCTACAGTTCAACGACCAAAAATAACACGCATCACAGCAGCAAATCGCTCCAAATTATCTCAATGGATATTTGAACGAAAGAAGATTATCCACATAGTTGGCATAACCTTGCTAGTTGTTATTGCAATTGTGATTACTGTTTCTGGAATCGTCAGTCTATTTCGCTAACGAACCGGCAACTTAAACCCGAAGGTACTGCCCTTTCCCTCTTCTGATTCAAAGATCATTTCACCGTCATGTGACAAAATAACTTTCTTCGCCAAAAACAGCCCGACACCCGTACCATCGGGCCGTCGTTTTTTAGCATTAGTACCACGGAAAAACTTACCAAATAGATTTGCCTGCTCCGACTTTGGCACACCAATTCCCGAGTCCTTTACTGAAAATTCAATCATTTTACCACTACTCTTTAAAGTAATCACCACCTTTTTGTGTGGGTTTGAATAATAAATAGCATTGTCAATCATATTCAGCATAACTTGACGAATCTTCTCAGAATCAACCGCTAGCGAAGGTATCTTTTTATCAACCTTTAATACCATCTCGACCGAGCGCTGATCTGCCACAACCTTAAGCAATGAGACTTCATCACGGAGAATCTGTGCGATATCCACACTCTGTTTATCAATGGTAAACTTTCCCGTCTGAAGCCGCGACACATTAAGAAAGTCATTAATTAACCGCACCATTCGTTCACTAGAAGAGAATGCCTCTCTAAGAACCGCTCGCTGAGTTGGCGATATTTTCCCCAAATCTCCTTCCAGCATCATATCCAAGTAACCTTTGATGCTAGTCAACGGCGTCCTTAACTGATGTGAAGCCATAGAGATAAACTCATTTTTCGCTTCATCCAGCCGCTGAAGCTGGCGATTACTAAACCTCAGCTCTTTTGTTGCCTCATCAATTCTGCGTTGCAAACTTTTATTTAGTTCGTTAATTTCTTCCATTGAAAGAGAGTTGCGTATTGATACGGCCAGCTCACCAGCAATTGACTCCAGCATTTCAATATCCCGAGAGCTATAGCCCAAACTCTTATGCTCCCCTAAAAATAAAATTCCTGTTTCTTGATTTTGGTGTAAAAGAGGCACGACAATTTTTGTACGATGAATATCTAAGAGTTTTTTTAACTCTGGGTCCTTAACTTGATTCGCTAATATAACCTCTGGAAAACTGCAATATTTATAGTAATAGTCCATAATCCTACGCACGTCCTCCTCAACAACCGACAAGCGCCGCCGACCAGTTCGACCATAAATTCCCTTTTCTGGAATACAAAACGCCACTTTCTCCGCTTTCAATGAACTTGCTATATAATTACCGACCCGCCGCGTCAGGAGCTGCAGGTCTGCCGTGTAAGTTAATATCTTACTAATCTCGCGCGCAAAAGTATCAGTGTCATACTCACCATAATAAAAAACCCTATCCGTCAACTTATTAAAGAATTTCTTAATGGGCTGATATAAGAACGCTAAAAGTATAGCTAGAATCATGTTCATGAAATTCACACGACTATCAATTGTCAAGGTCCTCTGGAAAATAACAATCGAAATCACATAAGCAGAGATTACGTAAACTACAGCTAGCGCGATTAGCAGTAGCATGTATGAAACACTGCGAGCCACTGCCGTTTTTACGTCCATTAATCTATATTTTACGATGCTATACATAATTGCAAACAGAAAGAGGATAATCGCCACCGGTCCAACCCACACATACCTATAATCACCAAGAGCTGGCAACAATAAGTCAACTACAAACCCAGGTATACTAGATACCAACAAACCGGTCATGTAAATCGCCACTTGCTTACGGCGAATATTATCAGACTTCCGCCACGCAACATAACCAAACCACATAGCAATCAGGAAAAAGACGGAGAAAAAAGTAGCAAAAACTACATAATTAATAGAGTTAATCGGAATTTGTGAAAAATCTACTGGCGCAGTGACCTCTGACACATTAATAATAAACTCAGGCGCCAAAATAATATATATAGACAATACTATAAATAACGAACTAGCTATAAAGATAAAACTCCTTACGGACTTCGTTAGAGGAAGGAATGACTTAGCGGTAAAGATAGCCAACGCTGGACAGAAAACCGCCGAAGCAACATAAAACCACCGCGAGGCAATGTCTAGTGCTGCCCCATTATCCGCCAAAGAAAACATCTCTAGTCCAGCCGACCACACAGCCAAGCATAAACAGACTAAGAAAAACCACTGTTTAGTATCGTAATGGCGTTTAGATTTTTTAAGCACTAGCATGCCTAAAATTAGCGCCATTAGCGCAACCATACCCAGTACTAATGCTCGAGACATCATGCTAATGATTATTATAGCATTTTATCTGGTTTTTCAACTGCAAAAACTGAGTAAACGCCACTTGCGGTAATATTTGCGGTAATATTGTCCTTTGATACACCAGCCGCTTGAAGTAATTTAAGACTTCTGGCAATTGTACGCATAATAACCTTTGGGGTCCAGCCCATTAAACCATGGAGAAAATCTTTTTGCGGACGATTTGCATTCATATTGCCGGTAATCATTAGGCCGCCATCTCGCAAGAATCCCCAAGATTCCTCCGTTAATTTTTTATGCACCATATCAGGAAGATATTCGCGTAAGCCAGAATCCTCCATGACATCTACTTGCCGACCTTTTAAAACTTTTTTCAGCCCCAACGGGCGTCCAAACTTACTAAAAAGCCTATGGCAATGAATCTCCACATTATTTTCCAGTCCCATTTTCTTTGCTAGATTCTGCGCTGCCGCTAAAGCCAGCGGATCTTGATCGATCAAAATAGCCGTTGGAGCCTGACCGGTTTTTTCTTTTAGTTCTTTTAGCATCTGCAGGGTCGGCAGTCCGGTTCCGCAACCAAAGCTCATGACTAGCATATCGTCAATTGACCGATTCTCATTTCGCATATCAATACCCAATACGTAATCAATAGTTATTTTTTTCACCAAATCTCCCCGCTCACGGATACCCAGCGAATCCATGCAATATTTAATAACCTCAGCAAATTTTGGCGTCACCGGCGCGTTGATGAACTCGCGGACGTTATTGATTCTCTCATCTACCGCTCGCGCCGCTTCTTGTTGAGTTTTATCGTGATTTGCCACTTCGGCTTTAATCATCATGTCTCTCAACGGCATGCCGTCAATCTTCTCGTCAAATAACGATTCATCTATTGGACCGCTCATTGTTGGATATCTGCCCGGAAAGGCCAACTTGCCACCCTCTATAACCGCCAAAGAAAATGCCGGCCCAATTGATAAGAACGTTGAAGCTGAACCCCGTTGCTTATGCCACGGCTGAGAGCTAGTCTCCTCCTCGCCGTACAGCAACTCATCACGGTAAGGCTCCAAGAAGTCATCAAGTTTTTTACTCCAACTACCCGCCAATTTACTTATAAAAGGAATTTTACTCACAACACCAGCAACTGCAGCCCTACCCATATTATTGCGAATAAACCTGTTTCGCACTTCTCTTAATTCTCTTCCACCTCTTTCCAGATAGCTATATACTTTTTCAATCTTCTCTGGATTCTTATATGCAGGATCATTATTTTCACCCACCAGAACCCTATATCCTTGAGCTCTGAGATCTGCAATTTCTCTATTTATTTTTTCATTAGCTTCGACGTCAGACCCATCAACAAGCTCGCGACCGCCACAATTATTCCCAAATTTTTCCATGTCAAAAATTATACCATAATTATTATGCTATACTTAGAGCATGATAAAAATTGCCATCATTGAAGACGACCCAACCATCAGCCAGATGTACCGAATGAAATTTGAGTCAGATGGATTTGAAGTCCGCCTGGCGGCCAACGGCCAGATTGGTATAGAAGTTGTCGAAAAATTCCAACCAGACATTATTCTTCTGGATTTACAAATGCCAGAGATGGATGGCACAGAAGCCTTAAAACACATTAGGTCTAAGGATTGGGGGAAAACTATTCCCGTTATTGTCCTGACTAATTTGGGCGAAGAAGAGGCGCCGCGCGAATTGAAAAAACTAGGCATACACAGCTATATCGTAAAAGCTAATCTTACGCCGCGCCAAGTCGCTGAGCAAGTCAAATCTGCTATAAAGACTACTTCCTAATTTTTAGCCTGATTAGCAATCTTTAAACACGCCGTAATTAAATTATCAAACAGAGCCGATACCGTCAGCGGACCAACGCCACCTTTTTTCGGAGTTATTAAAATATCTTCACGCAGTCGCACTTCATCCGACACATCACCCACTATCTTCCCATCTTCCGAAGCCGTCCCCGCATCAACAACCACCGCTTTTGACTTGACCATCTGATCAGTGATTAAACCCGGCACACCAGTTGCCGACACAACAACGTCATAGTTAATCAACTGCGATAAATCATCTCCTTTTTCAAACACTGTAGCATCAATACCAGATTTCAGCCACATTCTCTCTAAGGGGACCCCGACCAGACGACCTCGCCCAACAATCGCAATTTTTTTGCCCTTAAGATCAATGCCATAGCCAGCCAACAGCCAATTAATAGCCGTTGGTGTGGCCGCCTGAAAATCCGTCCGCTGACGCAGACCATCGACATCTTTGTCTGTCCGAATACTCTCCAGCAGTTCCTCGGTTTGTTGAGGATTACTAATTGGCAGTTGTAAAATTATCCCCTGAACGTTATCACGATTATTTAGCGCGTCAATCACACCTAAAACCTGACCCGCCTCCGCCCGATGAATTTCCACATCAATCAAAATATCTGCACCGTATCGCTGCTTCAAACGCATGTAAGTTTCAATAACGGTATTCTCAGTGTCTGTCACAATTGCCAGGCGCGGTTGAATATGCCAAGCTTGCCTCAAGGCACGCACCTGCTTTGCTTGCCGCTCCTTAATAAAGCCGGCTAATTCTGAACCATTTAGCTCTTTCATTAGCTTAAGTATAGCAATTTTACTATCTTGAGTACAGATATAGTATGTGTTATAATTCAAAAAGCTTGGTCTATGGCGGATGTAGCTCAGTTTGGTTAGAGCGCTGGATTGTGGCTCCGGAGGCCGTGGGTTCGAACCCCATCATTCGCCCCAAGCCTTACAGCAATTTGCTAGTACCAAAAATTATTTTTACGGTAAAATAGTAGACATTTTTATCGATTGTTGTATAATGAAATCGTGGGCCAGTAGCTCAGCTGGTTAGAGCACCTGCCTCTTAAGCAGGGTGTCGAGGGTTCGAGCCCCTCCTGGCCCTCCAAAAAATAACCTCACACGAAGTGAGGATTTTTTATTTAGCTAAATGGATTATACCCACGAGAAGGCGGCTCACGAAAAACTGTCTGCGAACTTGTCGCATTAAATGATTGGCGAGAATTTGCCAAAGATCCGCTGCCACCCCTTCCCAAAGCAGTACTATTAATCTGACGATTTCCGCCAGCTAGACTTGGACTACTATTATTATTCGCGCCGACTCCAGATGTCGCCCCTATTTCTGCGCCAACCCGTCTTACTCCAGCCGAACTATTAGCCACCATAGAGTCTCGGTAGGTTTTGACATATCGCCGATCTAAATTCGTTTGGCGATTAACTTTTAAGCTCCGTCCCGTAACGCCATATGCCTTAAATCCATCAACTGACCCATTCCTGGAGCCAGATAATCTCATTACCATTTCCCGCGTCATTTGCGGTTTCCGACTTGCATCCATATACCCCCTATTGTTATATGAAATGGCGCCCCGAGTAGGATTCGAACCTACGACCTTAGGCTTAGAAGTCCTCTGCTCTATCCAGCTGAGCTATCAGGGCGTATTCACATTATAGCATCTTTCTGCTACAATGATACAAGCTTGCGGGTGTAGTACAGCGGTTAGTATGCAAGTTTTCCAAACTTGAGATCGGAGTTCGATTCTCCGCACCCGCACCAATTTAAGATAATTTATATCCATAAAGGGCATCATGGATCCATATTTTTACACAGAAAAACCGAGATACCGACCACACGACATCGAAGATGCCTCTGAATTTTATGACATCATTGAACGTAGTAGCTTGACCCATCAGTTGTCTGCATCTAGGCCGTACATCTACTGGACGATGGAAATTTACGACAAAGCCAATGGCATCAAAGGTGGCGGCGGTTTGGGCGTGCTAGCAGCGGACACACGCCGAGTGGCCGAAAAATTAGACGTGCCATTTGTGGTAGTGACGCCATTTTACCGCAGTGAATCGCACCAAAAAATTACCAACCTAGAGCAGGAAGAATTTTCAGAAACTGTCTCACCAAAAGACTACGGCTTTGAATACATCGACGAAGTGTCCATTAGTTCACGTGGGTTTCCTGATGCTAGTTTGAGTATTTTCAAAAAGGTACTCGGCTCAACGCAATTTATTACCATCTCAGAGCCAAACTTTGGACAATTGTACGAAGGTGAAGGCTCGGGCGATCACCGGCTCTACCAAGAAGTGGCCCTTGGGTTTGGGGGCTATAAAGCCTTAAAATTACTCGGCATCAAGCCAGCCGTCATCCAGCTCAACGAAACCGCAACAATCTTTGCGGCACTGGCGCGACTGGACGAGCTATGTGCCAACGGCATGAACCTGTATGAAGCAATCGTCTACGTGCGCAAGCACACGCTCTACACCAACCACACCCTACTCCAGGCGGCCGAACCAGAATTCCACCGCTCGCAATTTGAAAAATTAGTTCTGCCAAATCTCAAAAGCAACGCCGTGCGCTGTTGGCTGATGGAGCAATTTCGTAACGACCGTTTGCGACCGAACTTGCTGGCAATTGAGCTGACCGAAGCCAAAAATGGCGTCAGTAAATTGCACGCCCGAGTGGCGAATTTCCGCGACCGCAACAACGACAAGGTCAAGTTTCATGCCATCACCAATGGTATCGACCTGGAAACATGGACGCTACCAGAAATTCTTCAGACATATCATAATAACAATATTATAGATAAATTTGGCCTACCTACAGATGATTTTTCTCAGCGACTGAACCTCATTCACAGTGCCGATATAAGATATCTAAAGAAGCTGGGACGTAAAGAGCTCAATCGAGTTTTATTAAAACGCCAGGATCAATACAACAGATCCATCCAGATTCCAGAAAATGCAATATTATTTGATTTTAAGCGACGATTCGCCAATTATAAACGCCCCTACATGCCATTCGAAAACCCCGACGCACTAAGGCAAATCCTCATCAATCACAACGCACATTACATACTGACAGGGAAAGTCCACCAGGGCGACGTGACTATGTACCAAAAACTATTAGAGGTCCTAAAGTTAATTGACCAAGACCCAGTTCTGCGTGAGCGAGTTCATTACATCCAAGATTACGATGAAGAATTAGGACGAGCCTTAGCAATCGGATCTGACATCGCCATAAACATACCTATTGTTGGACTAGAGGCCTGCGGGACATCATGGGAAAAAGACATTGCTAACCTAAAAATACTTATTTCCACGAACGATGGCGGCGTAGCAGATATTCAACCAATCGCCTGCTTGGAAGTATCTGGTAAAAATTATGAGGCTGAGGTTTCATCGCTATACGTTAATATGCATAAAGCTGCAGCCATAGTGAAAAATGATCAGCTGCTGGAAAAACATATACGTCACCAGTTAAATAATTATTTGCCAATAATTTCTGGCGCCAGGATGATGAAGGATTATCTAAAATTTATATTTCCCAAAGCACAAGCTCAGCCTAAAAAAGAGCCCTCTGTTAAGCGAATTGTTATTCAATAACTACTTCAATTTCAGCACCCAAAGAATTTAAGCGAGCAGCCAATTCTTCGTAGCCGCGGTTAATTGAATATACGTCCCTTAGAATGGATACACCTGGCGCCGCCAGCATTGCAAGCAATATAACAACAGACGGACGAAGCGCTGGTGGAGCAACAATATCAGCAGGCTTCCATTTTGTTGGGCCGGTGATATAAACACGGTGCGGATCGACTAGCTCAATTTGTGCGTTCAACTTGCTAAGCTCGGTGAAATAAATTGCTCGGTTTTCATAGCTCCAATCGTGCACCAGTGTGCGACCTTTAGCAACCGTTGCAATAAGCCCCAGAAACGGCAGATTATCCATATTAATTCCAGGAAACGGCAAAGCATGTAGCTTGTCTTTGGCGGCCTGGAGCTTGGAGCGATGCAGCATAATGTCCACCAAACGAGTCTGCCCATTTTCGGCCAGATATTCCTCGCTCAGCTCAAACTTAAGACCCATCTCTGCTAACGTAGCTAACTCAATTTCCAAAAACTCAATTGGTGCACGACGAATAGTAATTTCTGAGTCTGTCACCACACCAGCCGCAATAAAACTCATCGCCTCAATTGGATCTTCACTTGGATAATAATCCAAGTTCTTGCTAATTCGTTTACGTCCTGTAATTTTTAGAGTCGTCGTGCCAATTCCCTCTATTTTTACACCCAGCTTCTTTAAGAAAAAGCAAACATCCTGAACCATGTAGTTTGGACTAGCATTGCGAATGATAGTCGTATCTGGAGAAAGCGCTGCCGCCATAATAATATTTTCAGTTACTGTATCACCACGCTCCGTTAGAAGAATCGTCCGATCGCCAGAATGGATATTGGTCTTTGCATGATAATAATCAGTTTCTGCCGTTACGCTCATGCCAAAATGTCTTAGGCCGCTCAAGTGAGGCTCCACTGTGCGCTTACCCAAGTTACAGCCGCCCGCAAATGGCAGCTTAAAATCCTCATATTGGTAAAGTAGTGGGCCCAGGAACATAATCACCGTACGCGTACGCTTAGCAGCGGCGATGTCCATATCCTCCAGCTTTAGCCTAGCAGGGGGAACAATCTCCAAATCACTACCGTTCAACCAGCGAGTTTTAACACCAATTGAATTTAGAACCTCAATAATCCGATTAACTTCCTCAATTCGCGCCACCTTTCTGAGGGTGGTCTTACCCTTATTCAGCAAGCTGGCACAGAGCAATCCCACTGCAGCATTTTTGCTCGTCTTAACCCGTATCTCACCAGACAATTTTTTGCCGCCAGACACTCTAAAATTCATTTTTCCGGAATGATTTACAGTCACGATATTATTATTAAGTACTTCACTAATACGAGCAATCATTTCAATGCTAATATTCTGACCACCGTTTTCAATACGATTAATGGCACTCTGAGATGTGCCAATTGCTTCAGCCAACTGCGTCTGCGTTAACCCTTGCTTTTGGCGATTTTCAGCAATTAAATTGCCGATTTTTTGAAGATACTTATCTTTTATCATGCGTAGATTATATCACTAATGATATATACAGGCAATGATATAATGGATATTATTGGAGGCACATACATGAAAGATAAGCAAATTGAGCAACTTATAAAAGCAGAAAAAATCCGCCAAACAGACGGTTTGGAATTAATTCCTAGTGAAAATTATGTGTCATCAGACGTACTGAAAGCGCTAGGTAGCGTTTTTACCAACAAATACTCTGAGGGCTATCCTGGACGCCGCTATTACGGTGGACAAGAAAACACTGACCAAATTGAACAAATTGCAATCGACCGCGCCAAGCAACTATTCGGAGCTGATCACGCTAACGTTCAGCCACATTCTGGAGCCCAGGCCAACGAAGCCGTCTATTACGCGTGGTGTGAGCCAGGCGACACCATTCTGGCGATGGACCTGGCGCACACTTGACACACGGAGCGTCAGTAACTCGTAGTGCGCGCGAGTATAATTTCATTCGCTACGGCATTAAGGATGTAGAAACTGGCGAAATTGATTATGAAGAAATTCGGCAATTAGCGTTAAAGCATAAACCAAAAATTATCTTGGCTGGCTTTTCAGCGTACCCCCGAGAATTAGACTATGAAAAATTCGCCGAAATTGGAAATGAGATTGGCGCCATGCTGATGGCGGATATGAGTCACATTGCCGGATTGATTGTCGGTGGCGTTGCTAAAAATCCATTCGACTACGGTTTTCATGTTATTACCACCACCACGCATAAAACCTTACGTGGTCCGCGTGGCGGTTTAATCCTCAGCCGTGGCGTTGTCGGTAACCCACTGAAAAAGCCAGAAAAAACTCTCGAGAATCTACCGACGTTGATCGATAGGGCTGTATTCCCCGGCACACAAGGCGGCCCACATATGCACACCATCGCCGCTAAAGCTGTCGCGTTTGACGAGGCGCTGCAGCCAGAATTCAAAGATTACGCCGAGCAAATTGTTAAGAACGCAAAAAAACTAGCAGAAGAGCTGCAAAAACGAGATTTTAAACTGATTACTGGAGGTACTAGCAACCATCTTATTTTGGCAGATATTTACAATAGTTTTGGAATTGACGGTAAGGAGGCAGAAATTGCTATGGATAAGATAGGTCTAACTCTAAATGCTAACGCTATACCAAATGACAGCTTGCCGCGCTTTCGACCAAGCGGCATTCGTCTAGGGACTCCCGCCGTTACCACACGCGGGGCCAAAGAGGCGGATATGGAAAAAATAGCTGAATGGATGAAGCGAGCAATCAATCATCGTGGCAATAAAGAAAAGCTAGTCAAACTCCGCCAAGAGGTCAAACATTTCTGTCAAACATTAATCGCTATTTAATTCCTGAAACATAATAAAACTCCGGCACTATGACCGGAGTTTTTTATTGATACAGAGCTAATTAACAGCCAGTACCAACTATGCGAGTTTCAACAGTATTCTTACTGTAGTCGTAGTATTCAATCTTCGCGCCTGTTGGGTCACCGGTACCACACTTAGTGTATTTAACTGTTGTAGTTGGAGTGCTTGAACCGAAAGTACCAGTACCTAATTCAGTAACATTGGCTGCAGCAATGTAGTAAGACTTCTTTGTGTCTGCGGTAGTTAATTTTGCGATATCCTCTGGATACTTACCCTCTTCAGTGTTATATAGCTCAGCCTTCTTAGCAACTGAGTCAACTGTTGATTTAGCTGCTGACGTCTTTGCCTGGTTCTGCAAACCGTTGTATGCAACCAAAGAAACAACTGTCAAAATCGCGATGATCACGATAACAATCAAAAGCTCAACGAGCGTAAAACCTTGATTTTTAATATTCTTTGTAGTCACGATAATGTGCCCCCTAAATTATGTTAGTTTGATTTGTAATTTGATAATACTACAACGTATTTAAAAGCGCAAGCGTTTTTAATATACATATCGATTTTGGACCGGACGAAGGAATAATGACTCTGTCGGACTAAATCTATCTGTAAGAGTTCCGTCACCAATCTGTCCATTATCATTCAATCCCCAGCAGTACGAACGTTTATTCGTCATAATCGCACAGCCACGGTTCGCTCCCGCCGCAATATCCACCACCGACTCTGTTGGCGGCAATCCACCAACACCAACATGTACAGGCACCGGGTTGCTAGATTTTTGTGTTGTCTTAGAATTAATCCCTAGCTGACCACGCTTATTATCACCCCAGCAATATACCTTCTTATTGCCATGATCGTTCACTAAGGCACAAGAGTGAGCAATCCCAACCTCAATTCGTAGCGGGACTCCCGGTAGACCATTAACTTGTACTGGCTGGAAATGTGCGCCAAGATAACCGTGCCCCGGAGACCCAGACTGCCCGCGACCAGCACCACCCCAACAATACACCTTACCTGAGGCAATAGCGCAGGTGTGAGATACGTAGGCATGATCCGACGCCCAAGTATAACCATCTTGAGATATGTCAGTTACATCTTCTAAATCCTTAACTCGAGTAGCATAGCTGTAGTGATTGCCAGCTATTGGACCAATGCCCAGCTGACCAAACCTGGCTAGCCCCCAACAATAAGCCCTTTTTTCAGTAGTTATAGTACACATCGTTTGCGAGCGTGATCCACCGGTTGCCAACTTAGTCGCAAAATAATTGCTGGGGAGTCTATCATGGCCGCCTGAGTTAATCTGCACTGGCGTGGCACGAAATCCAGGGTTTCCAGGATTTCCGAAGCCCAATTGGCCCATATTGTTCAGACCCCAGCAGTAAATTTTACCAGACACAATAGCACAGGAGACGTCACCAGTTCCGCCAATCGATGTAACGTCTTTACCTGCGAGAGCGCCACCAACCTCAACCGGAACACTAGAATAATTACCCGCCCCAGATGACCCATTGCCTAGCTGACCGTCTTTATTGCTACCCCAACAATATACTTTTTTATTACTGCCCAGCTGGGTTAAAACGCAACTGTGGTGTTGTGCTGTAAATATATCAATAATCTTTCCATATTTCATGTCACCAATAGAACGAACTTTTACTGGAATATTGGAGTCGTTGGTAGTGCCATCCCCTAATTGCCCCATATTGTTACTACCCCAACACCATATGTTGTTTGATAAAATAGCACAGGTGCGGTTAGTTCCGCTCACTGTACGCGTCGCGTCGATATCAGCCGGCCAGGTCACAGACTTTTTGACAATAACTGTATAGGTTTTTATTACTCTACTGCCGCTCATCACTTCAGTCCTACCAATAGCGGAAATCTGAGCAGTGGCAGCTGATAGCGCTGACGCTTTGGTTGAGGCCTCTAGTTTGCCAACCTCAAAATTTGTTCGCAATTTACCATTTTCAAATACATATTTATTACCACTAAACTTTACCGCCCCCAAACAGTCGGTTTCCGGACGAAGCGGGCCCGCACTGCCGGCAGCTGGAGTCCATGATTGCTCTGCATTATTAGCGTCCAGACAAGCATTGGCGTATGCTGTACCAGCCTCGCCAGCTTCTTGCGCTAATTTATAATAATATTCCTCCTGCGAATAGACATATGACTGCGTCACAACTCTCATAGCACCCGCCAAAACCACTAATATAAAGGTACTCATAAGCACGATTAGCACCAAGGAATAACCGTCTTTTTTTCGTATCATAAGTTATTAATCTTTCGTATAGTTAATGTTTGTGATTCAGAAATCTGTTTACTTGGCGATTGTAATTTTAAAGTAACTACTACGTTATCAGCAGAATCAAGTATCCCTGGGTAGCTTTGGCCCACATCATGTTGACCAGGTATTTTCGTTTTTCCCTCGTAATACTCAACTTCGAATTCAGAAACGCCGGTTGCTAAAATTGAATCTTGATGAACCTTCATAGCTCGGTCTTTAAATTTATTAGCCTCTGCATTATTCATACAGAAATAATTACCAGCAGAACCCGAATATGGATGGCCATACGGGTCAATCATGTCATTATAGATAGTACGCCTATGCAATTCTCCGTTATTTAAGAAATATATTATTATTTTTTTATACTTAGGCTGCTGTGTCTTATTAGCCGCACAGTCGCCGACTGGAGTTCTTAGATAAACAATCTGCCTCGAGTCCGCACCATGCCCCATAGTAGTCGCATACTGTAGCAATATCAGGACCCTATTCGTCCCATTGACGTATGGTGTATTCATGTAGCTCCAGCTATGCCCAGCTCCAGAAAAACTCCTATCTACAGCGAACGTATCATAACCGTCATAGCCACTGGCCTTAAATCGCACTGCCTGCCGTACATCAGTTTCAATTGCATCCATGGAGTTGTGAAGATTGCGGTTAATATCAACCCTAGCCCGACTAATAGAAGCGCTTTGATTTGACGACACCAGCATCTGACCAAAGACGCCGACGACCATAGCAATAATTACCATTACTAATACTAGTTCGGTTATTGTGAAGCCATTTTCTTTAGAATGCTGCATATGTTGCATGTGTCACCTTTCTTCCACTGCCAGACCCAGAAGATGGCAATCCATATTCTACTATTGACTCTACCTTAACCGGCATACCTAGGCTAGACTTGCCACCACTACCGCTACTGACATCCTTACATCCATACGGCGCTGAAGCATACACCTCCTGTCTCACCATACCCGGCAGACCATCAATCATCTCCGTTTTTTCCATGACTTTATATCTAGTACTAGATGGATCAGAGCTACACTTAAACCATGAGGGCGGAGAATCATTCGCGTAACGACGCATATTATTGTAGGCTAAAAAGCTAGCCTTAGTTTGCTGCGCACTCAATACTGAAATTGTACTGACCTGAGCCTGCATACTCAATATGACAACCATAAAAATACCAATGACAACCAACGTCACTGCCACTTCAACTATTGTAAAGCCCTCGCTTTTGTTTACTAGTCGCGCCATATGCTATCCACCTTTTTTTCTGCCCCAGTGGACAAATCTTTATACGTGATACTATGCCTGACGCAAGTTGCTGCAACTATATCAGATGGCGTGCCAGATACTGGCTTAGCGCAGTCATGTCCATCAATATTTGAGGCTTCATATAATATTTCACCGTTATTTCCGCCAGCCCAGTCGCTACGGCTACACTTTATCATTTCCTTCTTCAAAGAATCGTTTCCTACAATTGACGAAAAATTCCTGATTAAATCACCACACGACGGATATTCATGCCCGATGCCGCTTGTATTGTTATATTTATAATACCTCTCCAGCTTTAGTGATAGCTCGGAAATATTAGCTCGCTGTTTTTCTCTTTTAGTGAGATTCGAAAATCTTTCGCCACCAACAAGGGTGATACCCGCTAAAATTGACACAACTACAATAATTACTGCCAACTCGATTAACGTATAACCACCCATCCTACGATTCATATTCAATATTGTAGCGCAGTTTTACAAAAAAGCCTATGCTTATTACAAAGAAAGTTCCAACGGTTCTTGTTCAATTTTTATACCAAATTTATCATACACCGTTTGAATAATTTGCTCACGAATTGCCGCCAAATCGCCATAGCCCGTTGCTGACTCATTGACCAGCACCAGGGCATTTTTTTCATAAACCCTCATGCCATGACTAGCAAAACCTTTCAGGCCAGCTCTATCAATCAGCCAGCCCGTTGGCACTTTATATCTTCCGTCAGACATAGCATAATTTGGTACATCACTATATTCTTTTTGCAATTGCTCCAGTTGCCATTTTTCGATCAAAGCGTTCTTGAAAAAAGAGCCTGCACTGGGTATCTCAGCCGGATCTGGCAATTTTTCTGAGCGAATGTTAAGCACCGCCACACGAATTACCGACAAATTAACTTCACGAATGTCATTATCTTCAATATATTTTTGTAACGAAGCGTAATATGGCGGCCTCGGTTCTGCTTTATTTAATCTTAGAGTGACATTTAAAATACAGTAGCGACCCTTTTGACTATCACGAAAAATACTATTGCGATAAGAGAAATCACATTCATCAACAGAAATCGTCACAATTGAATCAGTTTTCGAATCGTATGCTTCTAAACTAACTAAAGTATCGGCAATCTCTTGACCATAAGCTCCAACGTTCTGGACCGGCGCAGCTCCAGCCGTTCCCGGAATTCCCGACATAGCCTCAATCCCCTGAAGCCCCAGGCCAACAGCCCGTTCAACAACTTCATCCCAAACTTCGCCCGCACCAATCTTGATATCTGTCGTATCGTCATTATCAGCAACAACCTCAAACCCCTTGATCTTATTCAACAGAACGATTCCCTCAAATGTTTCGTCGCGCGTAATAACATTACTGCCGCCACCCAGCACAAAGACAGGCAGATTTTCCTTTCGGGCATTCCGATATGAAGTTACAACATCGCTGTCAGAATCTGCAGCCACCATATAGCGCGCTGCGCCGCCTAATTTCATAGTCGTATACTGCTTCAATGGTACATTCGTCATGACATCCATGCGTATATTATATCATTTTACTCGGTCGCCATCTATGCTATAATACCTCTGTACGCACCCGTAGCTCAGCGGATTAGAGTACTTGGCTTCGAACCAAGGGGTCGCAAGTTCGAATCTTGCCGGGTGTACCATTTTATTGCATTAACAAGACACACGCCCCGTTAGCTCAACTGGATAGAGCGTTGGTTTCCGGTACCAAAGGTTGCAGGTTCGATTCCTGTGCGGGGTACCAGATTAGCCCGTTATTGTGACGGGTTTTAATTATATCTATAAATTACTTGCTTTTATGCTAAATAGTGATATAGTTAGATATACCATGGAGATTAACGAACAAAGGCCTATTAATGACTTCCCTAGCGTAATGGAAGCCGTCCTAAAAGCAATAAGCGAGAAAGATTTCGAACAAGCGGCCGTATTAGCCTCTCTGGCTTATAATTTGGCACCAAACTTATCCGAACAAGCCCGTGCTGCTCGTGATTTAAGTGCTGCCTACCGCCATCAAGGTGACAACGATGAATCCGAAAAATGGGCTACTGAAGCAGTAGAGCAACATGAAGCTTTGGTCGAAGAAGGATAGAGTCGCAAGATTGACCACCAATATGACATTAACTTTACTGCTCGTACAGGCTTTGCTGAAGCGCTGGCTGGCTATACAAAGAGAAGTCTAACACTGGGCGCACGAGCTGTGCGGTTGGCATTTTCGTCTGAATCACCAAAGATTGACACTTCAAATCCGAATCTGACCACCAAAGAACGCTTCAAAGCTAAGAGTCGTGCACTTGTAAGAGGTATTGGCGCATTTGCTGTCGCAGCCGTGACTCCATTTAACAGAAAGTTCGCTAAATCTATCGTCAAGAGACTCAACTAACTGTTTGGAGTAATCACTGACACTTGAGGAGCTTGGCTGCTTAAGATTTGGCGGATTTGTTCGGTGGTAATAATTGTAGTTGATCCAGGCGCAATTGTACCAGCTAGCATTTGCTTAGCGACAGTATTCTCGACCGCTCGTTGGACAACGCGGCGCATCGGACGGGCGCCCAGGCGCGGATCGTAGCCAGCTTCAACCAATAGCTTCTTACCTTCCTCTTCAACTGCAACTTGAATTTTTTGCGGCGCCAAAGTTTTATTAACGCCAGCCAAAATCAAATCGACAACCTGCAATAGCTCCTCCTTGCCTAGCGGCCGGAACAAAACAATCTCATCAAAACGGTTCAAAAACTCTGGTCGGAATAAGTTAGCGTTGATTAACTCATCAATAAACGTTTGCTCAAATTGCTCCAGCTGATAACCGCGCTCGATATATTCACGAATTCTATCCGCTCCAGCATTAGACGTAGCAATGACAATCGTATCGCGAAAACTAATTTCCCTGTTATTCTCATCGCGCAGGATACCCTCGTCCAATAACTGCAGTAAAGTCGTCAACACCTGCGGATGGGCTTTTTCAATCTCATCCAGCAACACCACTGAAAACGGCTTTTTTTGCACCTGCGCCGTCAAACTACCTGGGTCGCGCGCTCCATCGGCAATCAGTCGCGCTACATCATCTGGACGGACAAACTCGTTAAGGTCTAGTCGAATCATACTGCCCTCGCCGCCGAAATAAACATCTGCCAGCGCCTTGGATAATTCAGTTTTACCGACACCAGTCGGACCAAGGAAAAGGAAAGCGCCAATTGGACGATTTTGATTGCGTACACCGGTACGCGCCCGACGAATAGCATCAGAAACAACCGTCACCGCCCGCGACTGATTAATCATGCGCTGGTGAATCAGCAATTCCAAATTCAGCAGCTTTTCTCTCTCGTCACTTAGCGACGCCACGGAAATCTTTATACCGAGTGTCTTCTCAATCGCGTCATCCACTGATTGTGCTGTCACCAGCCCATCACTAGCATAGCTTGCCGCTGCCTCTAAAATTTTTAGAGCCTTACCAGGCATCACCAAATCCTGAACATATCGATCACCCACTCGGTAAGCCTCCGCCAAAGCTTGATACATATACCTAACTTTATGTTGTGCCTCAAACAGCACTAGCTGATCGCGCATAATTTTCATGGTTTCCGATTCGTTCGATGGCTGAATAGCGATGGTATTTAAGGCGTGAGCTAGCTGCGGTTTAGTCTGGGAGATTTGCAAGAAACGCTGCTCGTCCATTGTCAAAATCATCCTCAATCTGCCAGCTTCTAGAATTGGCAGTAGTACATTGCTCAAATCAACCGAACCAACGCCCTCTTCAAAAAATAGCTGTGCATTATCCAGGCATAAAATAACATTCTTTGATAAAAACGCCTCATTTAAGATCATTGTTACCAGATTTTCCAATTCACCGCGACCCGACGCTACGCTAACCAAAGATGAAGCGTCAAGCATAAAAACTTGCTGATACATCAACGACCCAGGAACGCCCTGATGTCCATCAATCAACATCTCTGCAAACGCCGAAACTACCGTACTTTTCCCAGCGCCATCAGCACCAATTAACGCAATGTTCTGACGGCCTCCTGAACTAAATATTTTCATCATTTGCTCAAGCGCACTTTCATGCGCCGCCAACTTTGTAGTAAGCATCTGTCCGGAAATGTTAGCGCTAATATTCTGCGCAAAGCGGCTCAGCAGCGGAGTGTAACCGAACGACCAATCTCTGGCAATTCCGCCCGTCCGTAACGGTTTTTTGTTATGCTCTTCAATTAACGCCTTTATACGCTCGTACCACTTGATAGTCTCTTCGATATCCTGAAAATCAATTTTCATATTTGCCAGCAACGAATCATGCTGTGGCAACTGTTTTACTATAGCCGCGGCTAAAACTGCACTGGTGATCTTCGGACTTTTAGTGTTCTGCCAAATCTCAATTGCCGCTTTCCAGACTTGCTCGGTTTGATCTGGATTGTCAACAGAAATATTATGCAAAAAGTTTGGCGTTAAACCCAGGCGCAAGGCTAAAAACTGTCCAGCTCGAGTGCCCGTAATCGCTTCAGCAATATCCGTTGGTGTTGGCCGACGCGGCAGCTTCCCTAAAACGTCAGCCGCCATCACATCATCAATAGTCTGCGGATTCTTATTAATCTCCGCCGTCTTCAAATCTTTCTCCCACCAAATGGACAGCATAACCATCGGGCCACTCAGACCCAGCATCAGCCAGCCGACCGATCCGTGTTCAATCAGCATCCACACACCAAGCACCACCATCATGATACCAATTGCTATTACCACAACGTGCCAAGCATTGCCGAATCTAACTGAAAACCTTGCCTTCTGAGACCTCAAACTATCGTAATTAAACTTTGACTGCACATTCATATAGAAATCCCCATCTGCCACAACACAATTCCCGCAAACGGCAATAACGGCAAGACCAGCCACAGAATAATTCCTAGAATCACCCACAAAACCCTCAGTAATATCATCAATATTCCAACAATTATCACTACAGAGCGCACCACCATGCCAACCGCGCGTGAAAATAACTTATCGAAAAATGCCGACAACTGAACTGGCGCAGCACCGCCAACTGGAGCTGCTGAAATCTGACGAAACGGATTAAATAATGTTTTTAACAACAATCCGACCGAAAAAAAGTCTGCCGTTCGCAAAACCCCCAAAAAACCTTGTTGGACATATTCTAGTAATCCACTGCCATACCACCACTGAAAGATCCCCACCAAAAACATATTGATATTGTAGCATATTAGCCCGGCAGAGTATAATGGATTATATGGCAAGACAGATGATCAGTACTATAATTGGCAAAGGAGTCAAGAAGGTTGCAAGATTACGCGGCGGCGGCTCAGCTCTGCCAGGCTTAGTGATTGAGAAAATTGACCCAAAGTTCATCCAGCGCACACTGAAAGGCCTACCACAAGGCGTGGTAATTATAAGCGGCACCAACGGAAAAACGACAACCACAAAAATCGTCGTGGAATTGCTCGAGTCAGTTGGATTAAGGGTTTTTACGAATCGGACTGGTAGCAATTTTTCCCGAGGTGTAGCAGCCGCGCTGCTGGATGAAGTCAACCTCCGCGGTAAACTGGAGGCTGATATTGCAGTCCTGGAGCTTGATGAGGCCTGGGCGGTAAAATTTGTGCAAATGGTTCGCCCACGGTTCTCACTACTATTAAACGTAATGCGCGATCAGCTGGATAGATTTGGAGAGATCGATAATACAGCGTTGCTGCTTCAGAAAATAGCCGAAGCAACTACCGATACTGTTGTTCTTAATCGCGACGATCCACGAATTTTTAAGATTAGCAAACACATTCAGGCTAAAAAAGTATTCTTCGGCACAACCGACGAGCTACTTAAATTAATGCCGACCGACGACAGCTTAAAATACGGTGCAGCAATCGCTAACCAAAGCGTAAACGTCGATGTTTTATTAAAAAAGATTAGCGGACAGGAGGCGACTCTACGGATTGATAACAAAGAAACTGCTGTCAATTTAAAGCTTACCGGCGTTTACAATTTACTTAATGCCGCAGCAGCTACCGCCCTGGCGCGACAAATTACCGGACCGGAAGTTACAGACACCATATTGTCAGCGCTCGAAAATATTAAGCCAGCCTTTGGTCGCGGTGAAACAATTTTCCTAAACGGCACACCGATTGAACTTATTCTCGTCAAAAATCCAAGCGGTTTTCGACTGGCGCTTTTGTCATTTGCCAAAAATAGCAGCGCGACAATGATCGCGGTTAATGATAATTACGCAGACGGGCGAGATGTTAGTTGGTTTTGGGATGTTGACTTTTCAGCTCTGAAAAAGGTAGCCATGGTTAGTGGGGTGCGAGCTTACGACATGGCGCTGCGTCTTCAATATGACGAAGTTGCGATTGAAAAAATTGACACCGATATTGCGCGGGCGTTAGATGATTTTATCAACAACAGCCCAGAAGAACCAAAGCAAATATTCTGTAGCTACACCGCCATGACCGCAATTCGACGCCTGCTTGGCGAAAAAACTGACGTAGAGGAAATATTATGACAAAAATAACAATTGCACAACTTTATCCACGAGATATGAATTTATACGGCGACTGGGGTAACACGCTAGCCCTAAAAAAACGCCTAGAGTGGCGCGGTTTTGAAGCCGAAATTATCGACCACAATCCAGGCGATTCAACAGACTTTTCTAAAATTGACATTTTCGTCGGTGGTGGCGGTCAAGACTCTGGCCAGACGATTATCCAAAACGACCTTTTGGAACGAGCAGACGAGCTCCGACAATTAGCAAACGACGGCGTGCCGATGCTAATGATTTGTGGTATGTATCAGCTCTTCGGCCGCTTTTTCCGCACGCTTAAAGGCAAAGAGATCCTTGGCGCTAATATTTTACCGATCGAAACAATTGCTGGCGAGGAGCGAATGATTGGCAATATTATTATCAAGAGTCAAGAATTTGGCGAGATTATCGGATACGAAAATCATAGTGGGCAGACCTTCCTTGATAAAACTGTTACACCGCTAGGGCAAGTGATTAAGGGTGCTGGTAATAATATGATTGATGCGAATGAAGGCGTACGATACAACAATGTCATTGCCACATATCTCCACGGCCCAATCCTACCGAAAAACCCGCAAATTGCTGATTTTCTAATCAATGAAGCCTTAAATCGACGCGGTATCAGCATAGACCCCGAGACAGATAAGATTGACGACAGTCTAGCCAATGAAGCACGTGAAATATCCCTAAAACTTCCCAGATAGTGCAATGAAAAATATATGCAAAAATCTTAAAAAACTATATTTATCTCTTCATAAAATACCCAGCTGGATTTTGCTAATTCCAATTTTGCTTTTAGCTACCCACGTTCGCCTGTTATATTTAACCAAGGCTGATATTTGGCACGATGAAGGCTATACTGCTGCCATTATCAAGCAGCCCTTGATTGACATTATCTCCACCACAACTACAGACGTACATCCACCATTTTATTACATTATCATGCATTTTTGGCAATTACTATTTGGCGACTCAATCATTTCGCTTAGAAGCTTTAGCGTTGCATGTGGCGTCATGACAATTACCCTAGTATTTTTCTTACTGCAAAAGCTATTCTCTAAAAGAATCGCTATATTTGGAGCTTTTTTAGCAGCTTTAGGACCATTCCTGATCCGCTATAGCGACGAAGCGCGGATGTATGCTTTGGCAGCGCTGATTGGCGTAGCAGCCACCTATGCATTTATTATGGCGGTCGACAGAAAAGACAAAAAACCCTGGTGGATATTATACGGATTTTTAGTGGCAATCGGCATTTACACACAGTATTTCCTGGCACTGCTAATTCCAGCTCACTTTGTCTATTTATGGCTAAAAATTGGCGGGAACCGTACTGCTATCATAAAAATTTTTACTAATAAAAATCTCTGGCTAGCAGCTGGGCTATGCTTTTTATTATTCTTACCTTGGCTGCCAGTAATGATCTCCCAGGTCAGTAGAGTCAGTGGCGAGTTTTGGATACCGGAAGTCAATAAATTTACCATACCAACAACCCTATCCATGTTCCTAACTTACGACGAAAGGATAGTGAGCTACTTTGCCTTACTGCTATTACCGATAATGCTCATCACATCGCTCACCTTAGCTAAAAAATTTCATAAATACCGAGCAGCAATATGGCTCATGACAATTTGGTCATTCCTCCCAATGATTATAATTTACGTGCTGAGCAAAGGTCGCCCTGTTTACTTAGATCGCTACTTCACCTACTCAGCGCCGGCATTCTATAGTCTGATAGCCATCTACATAGGAATTATCTTTTCAAGTAAAAGAATTCGTAATGTCGGTTTATCTATCATTTTCATATTGCTAATTGGCTGCTACATGTGGTATGTCGGTAGTAAAAATATAACAGAAGCATCCTGGAACAACACCAGCACTGCTATGAATCATATAAATGATAATATAAAAAGCAATGACTCTATTATCTCCGGTGAAATTTACACCTATTTTCACACCTCATATTACAATAGAACTAATAAAGAAATTATCCTGCTACGTCCAGACCAAGAGCTCAATTGGGCTGGTGAATGGGGGTTAATCAAAAAACTTAACACTCCAGAAATAGCTTCATTAAATGAAGTAAAGAGCCCGCGAATTTGGTTAATTCTACGCACAAAAACATATGACAAATATAAAAAACAAATTCCGCCATCATGGCTAATGCGGCAAGAATTTCGTGATGGCGATCTGATCATTGGTTTGTACGAAAATAAAAAATAACCGACGAATTTGCCGGTTATTTTAACGCATTGAATGATTCAAATTGGTCGGGGTGAAAGGACTCGAACCTTCGACCTCACGGTCCCAAACCGCGCGCGCTAGCCAACTGCGCCACACCCCGAAAGATGATCTCGACACTTACATCACTATTCTACCACACTTTACACATTAAATACAGCAATAATTAGTGATTTGAGTTAATATATAGACATATCCTCATAATTATGGCCAATACTAATCACACTACCCGCACAACTCACCGCCGACAAATGATATATCTCTGCGCCATTGTCTGCGTGTATCTCATGTTGCCCATCCTCATTTGTACCGGTGTCATTCCCTGGAATATGAAGTCGCGACACTCGTCGTCGGTGCAGTAGCGATGTACATAGTGACGCGAATTCTCGGCAATACGCATAATGACATCGGCATTACGCGGCAACGTACCATCTATTCACTCAAAACCGTGCTGCCTATAACTATAGCTCTCATTATCGCAGCCGGGCTGTTTCTACTCCTCAAAAAACCTCGATTCTCACCAACCGAAGGAATAGGATTCTATGTATTTTATATTCTCATCTCGTGCCCGGCACAAGAACTGTTATTTCGCGGCATCCTCAGCCGTATGCTGCAAGAACTACGGCTACACCGGGCGTTGGAGCTTGGCGTAGCAGCCGCCCTTTTCGGTTACGCACATATCATCTACGGCGATATGCTCACTGTTGTTGTCATGAGCGTCGTCGGCCTTTTCTGGTACCGAGTGTACCAGCGCTCATCAAACCTCATCGGCGTAACGATAAGCCACGTGGTACTTGGTGTGATGACGATCGCTTTGGGGATTATCGATTAACCTCAATTTGTTGTACAAATATCATACATACTCGTTTCTCGTAGCTTATTTTTAAATACACACTAACTATGCTACACTCTACGTATAACCCTAAGCTGCCTACAGAAATAATAAAGGAGGTATATATACGAGCCAAGCAACAAGAAATTATCGCCGCCCTCGGTGTTAAGCCCACTATCCAACCGATAGAAGAGATCGAGAAGCGCACTAAATTCCTAGCTGACTATCTGAGGCAAGCTGGCTTGAACGGTTTTGTGCTGGGAGTTTCGGGTGGCCAAGATTCATTACTGGCAGGAATCTTGGCTCAGCGCGCTATCGAGCTGAGACGCCAAAGCGGACAGAACTGCCGCCTCCACACTATGCTACTGCCCTACGGCGTTCAACATGACCGAGCAGATGCTGAGCTAGCAGTTAAGACTATTAAGTCTTATGGCGAATCAAGCGTCATAGAACACGACATTGATATAAAACCTAGCGTCGACGCACTTGTTGCGGACCTATACACCAATGGTCAAGAAATTAGCGATTTCAACAAAGGCAACATCAAGGCTCGTAGCCGTATGATGACACAGTATGCCATTGCCGGTGTCTATGGGTTATTGGCGGTTGGCACTGATCATGCCGCCGAATCAGCCACGGGATTTTTCACCAAGTTTGGCGATGGTGCCGCCGATATTATGCCGCTACATGGTCTGAACAAACGTCAAGGCCGGGCCATGCTGAATGTATTACAGGTTCCCGAACGCCTCCTCCGGAAAACGCCAACTGCTGATTTATTAGATGGTAACCCTGCTCAACCTGATGAGGTAGAGCTGGATCTAACATATGACGATATTGATGATTATCTCGAGGGCAAAGAAGTTGACTCCAAGATTGCTAAGAAGATAGAAGAACGCTACGATAAGACTCAACACAAACGAAACCTACCGATAGCATATAGGAGTAGTCAGTAAATCTGCCTTGGCAAACTAGCTACTGCAGGGTACTATATATTGTATGAAATACACGAAACCATACGTTCCACCGACGCTAACCGTTGACGCCGTGATATTCCAAATTAGTAACGGTGCACTAGAAGTCCTACTCCTAAAGCGCCCCAACGAGCCGTTCAAGGGTGAATGGGCGCTACCCGGCGGATACAACGCCAAGGGCGAGACGACGACAGCCGCACTGAGACGTATCGTTGCCCAAAAAACGGGCGTGGATGTTAAGAATGACTTGAGCTACATTGAGCAGCTCTACACCTTTGACACGGTCGACCGTGACCCACGAGGACATGCTGTATCGGTGACATACCTCGGGTGTGGGCGTACTATCCCGCTTGATGATGCGAAGTCACACGCGACATTTTTTGATATGCGCAACCTACCGCCACTGGCTTATGATCACGCCAGCATTATTGAATACGCCAGAGAGCGGCTAATCGCCAAGTTAACATATACGAATGCTGTGTCGGCATTTCTGGAGCGGCGTTTTACCCTGACCCAACTACAGAACGCCTACGAAATTATCTTTGATCGTGAATTTGATAAGCGTAATTTTCGCAAAAAATTCCTCAGCCTCAACCTCATTCATGAAACCAACGAGTTATGGCGTGACGGCGCACATCGTCCAGCAAAACTATATGAATTCAATTCAGATAGACTAGAGATTTTGAACCGCAGGTTCGACTAATCTTATTAGATAGATCTATAAAATTTATATTTTTCATAAATTAGTGTTGACAATACAATAACTAACGATTAAACTAAATAGTAAGTGTAATTTATACATTAAGTAAGGAGGTAATCCATGGAAACAGTAAAACCAACTCGAAATGTACTTGTTGCCGTTGATGTGCAGCGTGATTTTATCGACGGCAGCCTAGCAGTTGCCGAGGGAGAGCAGGTCGTTGCCCCGCTCAACACCATCGCCGAGACCGTGCGACACCATGGCGGACAGGTCGTTTTTACCCGTGACTGGCACCCCGGTGAAACACCACATTTTGTTAATTTTGGTGGCCAGTGGCCAGTCCACTGCGTGGCTGGCACTACCGGCGCTAGCTTTCACGATAAGCTCAACGTGCAGCCTGGTGACACTATTATCGACAAAGGTATGGGCCAGACTGACGGGTACTCTGGCTGGGAAGGTCAGAGTGACACGGGCGAAACGCTGGAGACCATTATCACGCCACGAACACCTCACGAGAAGGTTCAGGTATTTCTCGGTGGACTGGCAACTGACTTTTGCGTGAAGGCGACTGCTCTGGATATTGCCGAACACTTCCATAGTAATGATCAAGTGTCCATCTATCTACTGCGAGAGGCTGTTCGCGCCGTCGGTCTCACGCCAAACGCCGAAGAAGAGGCCTTAGCCGCCATGAAAGAGGCTCGCATTCTGGCGGTTTCAATCAATGAAGCTAAAACAATGATCGAAAGGAGTGCTCAATGAACCGTGAACCGAAATTATCACAAGGACTAGATTATTATAAAGCGACCATGGGCCAGCTAGAATATGACAAGTATCCTGACACCGAGGTCACCTTTACCTTGAAGAATCGTGCCCCTACCCTGCTATCGGAATTTGTGAGCGCAGAAGAATTACGTGACCGACTCGATAGATTAGCAAATGGCTGGCAACCCGATGAGATCGCCTATCTCGCCAGCCTACAAAATCAAGACGGCACAGCACAATTCACGCCAGAATACCTTGACTTTTTACGTGACAATCCCCTACCACCTGTTGACATTGGCTACGATAAGCACGGCGATTTAGCGGTTAGTGTTACGGGCAAATGGCCGCTAGTCACATTCTGGGAAACGGTGATTATGAGCGAAATAAACGGATTATATTTCCAGAATAAACTTGCCCGCGAAGGTGGCTCGCTACAAGAACTATATGCCGAAGGCGACCGTCGATTAAGTGAAAAAATTGCACTATTAAAGGATCGTCCAGATATAAAATTCTCTGACTTCGGCACTCGACGACGGTTTAGTTATGATTGGCATAGACACGTAGTTGAGCGCGTTGCGACAGAGCTGCCGGATAATTTCGTTGGCACTTCAAATATATATCTGGCATATAAATTAGGACTAAAGCCAATTGGAACTTTTGCGCACGAAATGCCAATGGTTTATGCCGCACTAGCAGACAAGGGCGGAAATAATCTACTAGACGGCCACAATCAAGCATTGCAAGATTGGCAAAACACATATGGCAATGATCTATCAATAGCTTTAACCGATACGTTTACAACAGACTTTTTCTTTGCCGATTTTACGCCTGAGCAGATGGATTCATGGAAAGGACTACGCCATGATTCTGGCGACCCGATAGATTTTGGAAATAAAGCTATTGAGGTCTATCAGAAAAACGGAATTGACCCAATGGAAAAAACTATCGTCTTTAGTGATGGACTTGATGTGGATGAAATTATTCGCCTGGCTGATTATTTCAAAGGTAAAATAAATGTCACATTTGGCTGGGGTACAACTTTAACCAATGACCTTGGCATCAAACCCAATAACTTCGTCATGAAAGCCACAGAAGTTGATGGAATATCCACAGTGAAGCTGAGCGACGCACCTGGTAAACATACAGGTACGATTGATAAAATTAGCGAGTATAAACAACGCGTAAAAGAAGCTTTAGCAAAAAAAGCCTTAAGCGATAGCCTCCTAGTCGCAGTATGAAAGAAATAGAACCAACAAGCCTGAGGCGCGAATTATGGTACGATGGTCCGAATTACACCGCGGATAGTGTAATTATTAATCCAGCATCACAAAAAATCCTTTTAATAAAACGTTCTAGCGGCGAGTGGGCACTACCTGGCGGTTTTATCGATCCCGGAGAAGATTCCCTTGCAGCAGCCATTCGCGAAACTAGAGAAGAAACTGGCATCACAATTAGTGACGGGGCTACACTTATATTTAGAGGATTAGTTGACGACCCGCGCAATCGCCAAGAATCATGGATTGAGACGAGCGCCTACCTATTTATCGTATCTGACACGATAAAAGCGGCTGGCCACGATGATGCAATTGACGCTGGTTGGTGGCCAATTGATAATTTACCCAGTCTTTACGCCTCACACGACTACATCTTGACAAGGGTGCTTGATTATTTATCTTGCCAAAACCTTATTGAAGTAGCCCAGTCTCCAGAAACTTACCACGACGTGAGCGGTGGTCATATGCAATATGACAAAATTATTGCTGCAAGAAATGGCCAGTCAGTATTTGTCAAACAGATATCAGCTAAGTATGACGATACGCCGAGACGAAACCGATTACATCAATATCTGGAGAAAGAAGCTTTCGTTATGGCTCACTTAAGGTCTCATGGATATAGCGGAATACCCGAGCGGTCAATTCTGCATGGTAGCGATACGCTCATCATGGATGCGATGGAACCTGACGACGGATGGCAATGGCGAGCCAGAAAAGAAACGCTCAACGCATACGTAAACTCAGCGATTAAAAAATTTAATGAGCTAGAGAGTATACCACTACCAGCTGACGCTTTCGACATTGAACCGTCGCGTGATAGTTTTATAAAAGAAGGTTGGCAGTCAATCGATAATCAGAAAATAGCTAAGTTACATAAATTAGCACCAAGTTTTTTAGATAGATTAACACCCCGCAGCCAAGCAGCCGCTCAATCATTACTAGGAGACCTAGTCTTACTACGCCAAATAGGCAGCCAGGCCCCTAAAACAAACTCATTAGTTTTTTGTCACCATGATATCCGACAATCAAACATGGCTTGGCATCCTAATTACGGCACTAGATTAGTTGATTGGAGCTGGTCTGGGTTAGGCGAATCGGGTAGTGATATTACCAGCCTGCTAATTGACCTACATAAAAGCCACCATGATATCTCTCCTTATCAAAACATAATAAGCTTAGACTACTGTCTCACACTAATGGGGTTTTGGTTGAATCATGCGACCTGGCCATATCACGGCAATGACATGACTAGATTTCAGCAATTCTTGTCAGCTCTCAGTGCCTATGAGATATACATAAATGGCTAAGCGTTTACCGGACCAATATTTACCGATAGAATTTCTTTTTTAGTTGGCAAATTATTATCAGCTTCAAATTTGTAAAGCAATAATTGACCAAACGGCATTTCTACGTTTGCCATTTCTGACTCTGAAATTTGGTCAAGATGTTTGATTAACGCCCGAATAGAATTTCCATGCGCTACTAATAAAATATTCTCGCCCGCCTGTAGTTTCGGTAAAATCTCTCGCTCAAAATACGGAACCACTCGCGCGTAAACGTCTTTTAATCTTTCGCCGCCTGGCACCGGATAATCCCAACCGCGCCTAATTCCATTGAACACCTCTTCACCAATCTCGTCCTTCACTTGCCACTTATTTTTACCAGTCAAATCCCCATAATCACGCTCATTAAGATCAGCCGCCTGCGTTGTCGGTAAGCTTCCCATACCACACCCCTCAAGCAGGGCATCCAGCGTCTGACGCGTCCGCTTTAGCGCTGATGTATAGGCCTCGTCAAACCTAATGTTTTTGATTAGCGAACCCATACGCACCGAGTCAGTCTGCCCTTTTTCTGTTAGCCCCACGTCTGTCCAGCCCGTCCACTTACCTAGTAGATTCCATTCACTCTCACCATGTCGACAGACAACTAATAATCCCACTATTTTCCTCCCAGTGTTGGCGCAAAAAACTCTATTCGCTCATTTTTTACACCATTATCATCAACTATTTTCGTATTGACGTAACCGAATTTATTAGCCGCCCAAAAACGAATTGCCCATAATAACGACCTGTCATTAGAGTCAATTTCACTCTTAGAAATAAGTTTACTAGACACAATTTCTGACTCTTGCAGCTTTATTTTAGACAAGACATTATTTTCCAATTGCGTAAAAAATACGAACTGATGCGTTAAAAACTCATCAGAATGACGCGATGCTACCATGGCTAACTGTAGGTTTTCGGGATCAATTTTAATGCCCACCTCCTCCTCGACTTCACGCACTGCCGCCTCCAGCGGAGATTCTCCAGGATCAATAATTCCGCCAGGTAGCGACCAGTGATCTTTATAGTCAGATTTGACGATTAATAATTCGCCCTGCTCATTTTCTATTAACACCGCCGCACTAGAAAAACGCCTATCTAAACTAGCCAACCAAGTTCGCCGCTGCTCGTCAGTAAATTTCATTATTTCGCAAACTCAATCGCTCGCGTTTCGCGAATGACATTAACCTTAATTGTACCAGGATATTGCATGGTCGACTCAATCTTCGTGGCAATATCTCGCGCCAATTTAATCGCCGACAAATCATCAATTGACTGCGGTTTAACAATCACCCGAACTTCACGGCCAGCCGAAATTGCGTAGGCCTTATCAATTCCCTCGAAGCTAGTCGCCACATTCTCCAAATCACGCATTCGCTCAGCAAAGTTCTCAGCCGAAACGTTGCGAGCACCCGGACGGGCCGCCGAAGCTGCATCACAAACCCTAACGATAATCGCCTCTGGTGTAGTTGCCTCAATATCATCATGGTGCGCCTCAATCGCGTGCACGATCCGCTCATCCATGCCATATTTCCGCGCTAATTCCGCGCCAATGTGATGATGCTTGCCCTCAATTTTATGAGTCACCGCCTTACCAACGTCATGCAACAGCGTAGCAATTTTTGTAATACGCACATCCGCACCAATTTCCTCAGCAATCATACCAGCAATTTGCGCCATCTCCGTCGAGTGTTTCAGGACGTTCTGGCCAAAGCTAGTACGAAACTTCAGTTCACCAAGCAGTAGCAACATTTCCTTTGGAATACCGACCACACCAGTCTCGCGCATAGCATCTTCACCAGCCTGCCTGACCTCTTTATCAATTTGTTTTTTAGCCTTAGCGACAACTTCCTCAATGCGCGCTGGATGAATACGTCCATCTTTCATCAGCATCTCGAGACTCAAGCGAGCCACTTGCCGACGAATCGGATCAAAGCTCGACAACACTATCATACCTGGCGTATCATCCACTAAAATATCAACACCAGTTTCACGCTGCAGTGCCTGAATATTGCGGCCTTCCTTGCCGATAATTCGACCTTTCATCTCATCATCAGTCAATTTAACGGCAGTAACTGTGCGCTCGGCTGTCACTTCGCTGCTCATCCGCTCCATTGCTGTCACCAAAATCATCTGCGCCCGTTCTTCGGCATCATCCATTGCATCATGTTGCAATTTTGACACCAAACCAGCCAAATCCTGCTTAATATCACGCTCGGTCATCTGCATCAGCTTGTCGGCTGCGTCTTTCTTTTTCAGTCCAGCAATTTTTTCAAGCTTTTCCTGCTGGCGCGTACGGATATCACGAATCTCATTCTTAAGGTTATCAACCTCATCTTCATGGGTACGCAGCTTCTCCGCTCGACGATCCAGCTCATCCAACTTATTATCAAGCGTTCTCTCGCGATCCGCCAAGCGATTCTCGGTTTTTTGCCATTCCTTACGGCGCTCATTCTCAATTTTTAGAGCCTCGTCTTTGGCTTTTAAGACAATGTCACTAGCCTTCGTCTTAGCATCCGCCAAATCACGCTCAATTTGATTTTTGCCATTAATTTGGCGCGTTCGTTGATATCCTACGAAACCACCAACGCCAACACCTGCACCAACAATGGCGGCAATAATCATCTCTATCATATTATTCCTTTCCGATCAGCCGCCCTTGAGTGTTCGCCTCAAGGAAATATATCAACAGCCAATCAATTTCAAACTATCTAAATCTGGCGAATCAGAACTTACAAAACGCCGTAATTTAATTATACACGCTTTTGGAGATTTTGACACTGAAAATCATTTTCGCGGCGCGGTAACATGAGCGGCAGCACCATACTCTGGCATGACGATTTTCTCATTCTCACCAGCGCACAGCTTTTTAAGCGCCGCCTCCCGCCAGTCTTCACCCGCCGCACCGACAATTGGTATATTCAGGCTATCCGCCAGGGTATTGGCAACTGTAAGTCCAATCCTTAATCCAGTAAAACTGCCCGGCCCCTTCATCACGCCGATACCGCTGATATCATGCAAATCACCGGTTTTTTCTTCCAAGAACTTCAGTAGACCGCGCGCCAACGTTCGCCCTGCTTGCCACTCAAAATCCTGCCGAGCCTCATCATCAACCACCGTTAAAAAACAAGTTGCCGTTGAGGTATCTAATAAAATTATCACGCCAAATCCTCCTTTATCTTTTGCCAAAGTTCGGTCGATTTTTTACCACCAGGATGGAATTCTACCAGCCGCTCTTCCTCACTAGTCGCTGTAACCTTTATCACCAAACGATCTTCCGGCAAATCGCCATCAACCGCGCCCGCCCACTCGACGACCACCACCGAATCATCGTCCATAGCTTCACGAATCTCATCGCCCATAATGCCAGCTTCACCCAATCGATAAAAATCATAGTGCGCCAAACGCAGCCCCATCGGTGAATCATATACTCGAGAAATCGTAAAAGTTGGACTCTGGACAGGCTCATTGATATCTAAAGCCTTAGCAATTCCCTTTGTCAGCGTCGTCTTCCCCGCGCCAATATCACCAACCAACTCCAACACTTCACCACCAGAAACCGCCCGGCCAATTGCCACACCTAATCGCTGCATCTTCTCGTCACTATCAATTTCCACCCTTCTATTATACTATGCTAGCTTTTTTTTAGCGACGGTAGTACAATAAACATAAGAATTATGCGCATTTCAGATCAAACAATTGAAAGCATTCTGAAAGAAGGTGGGACTATCGATGAATCGCAGCTTGCCGATTTAAAGCTGCTCGCTGAACGATCAAAACAAACACTACAAGAAGCCATTATTGAACAGAAAGTTCTATCCGAAGAGGACCTGACAAAGCTAATTAGTGACTATATCGGCGTGCCTTTTGTTAGAATCGAACCAAAAGATATTCCCGAAGAGGTATTAAAGCGGATTCCCGAACATATTGCGCGCCAATATAATGTTGTGCTCTTCGAAAAAAATGACGACGAAAGTCTGTCTCTGGCCATGGAGGATCCAGACGACGTTCAAGCACTAAATTTCATCCAAAAAGAAATTGGCTACAATACTAAAGTTTTTCTGGCAACAAGAAGTAATATTTTAGACTGCTTAGATAACTATCGAGGAAATATCGACGCCGAACTGAATGAAGTTATCGCCGTACAAAAAGATGCTTCGGCTGACGATCAAAATGTCAGTCAGGACGATTTTGCGGAAAATTCACCAATTGCCCAGACTGTTAACCTACTGCTAGAATACGCCATTAAATCCAACGCCTCTGATATTCATATTGAGCCACGCGAAGATTACGTCCAAGTCCGCTATCGAATTGACGGCGTTCTAAAAGAAGTTAATAAACTGCCACGTAACGTCCACGGAGCCTTGGTCAGTCGCATTAAAATTTTATCAAATCTGAAGATTGACGAACGCCGCGTACCGCAAGACGGACGTTTTAAGATAAAAGTTTCCGGCAAGCAATACGCGCTGCGTGTCTCGACCCTGCCAATTGCTGACGGAGAGAAGGTGGTGATGCGTATTTTGGATGAGTCAAACCAGGCAATTTCGCTCGATAAACTTGGCTACTGGGGGTTGTCGCTAGCTACCGTAAAAGACGCCATGGCCCAGCCAAACGGTATGATTTTGGTGACTGGGCCGACTGGTTCGGGAAAGTCGACTTCTCTGTTTAGTGTGTTATCAGAGCTTAATACGCCAGATGTTAATATTTCGACAATTGAAGACCCAGTTGAATACAAAATTCCTGGCGTCAACCAAACCCAGACTAACGCCAAAGCTGGTATGACCTTCGCTTCAGGACTACGCGCATTGCTCCGTCAAGACCCGAACATCATCATGGTTGGAGAGATTCGCGACGGCGAGACCGCCAACTTGGGCGTGCAGGCGGCGCTGACTGGACACTTGGTGTTCTCGACCCTTCACACCAACAACGCCGCAACTTGTTTGCCGCGTTTGCTGGACATGGGAATCGAGCCCTTCTTGATTGCTTCGACAGTCAAGGCGGTGATTGGTCAGCGATTAGTACGAAGGCTCTGCATGAACTGCCGTCAGGAATACACACCAAACCAAGAAGAATTGAAATACATCACCGAGATGTTTAATATTGATACCAAATCAATTAAAAAAATTCATGACTTAGAGCAGCAGGCTTTTGATGACAAAATTGGCGGCGACACACCAATGGGTTCAACCGAGCAAACAATCGCCCGGCTATGGAAGCCAAACCCTGAGGGTTGTGACGAATGTGGACATAACGGCTTTAAGGGACGTGTTGGTATTTACGAGGTTCTTGGGATTTCTATCCCTATTCAAAAAATGATTACCGCCAATGCCACCAGTAACGACATCCAGGATCAAGCAATTTCTGAAGGTATGGTAACTATGCAGATGGATGGCCTCATTAAATCACTGCGCGGAATCACAACAACCGAAGAAGTATTGAGAGCAACAAGGGAATAACGTCATGCCAGTTTTTGAATATTTACTTGTCAATAAGAAAAAAGAAACTGTCTCCTCAACAATAGAGGCGGCCGATAAACTATCAGCCATCAACACCTTAAAATCACGCGGGCAATTGATAAAAATCGAAGAAAAGAGCGCAAAAAAAGCTGGCGGTTTTTCGTTTGGCAAAAAAAAGAAAGGCGCCAAAACCGATGAGCTAGTGATGTTTACACGCCAATTAAGCGCCATGGTTTCAGCTGGTGTGCCGATTCTTCGTTCGCTAAATTCAATGGCCAAGCACGCTGAGAGCGCCGGCTTCCGAGAAACAATTAATGCTGTTATTAAAGATATCGAAGGTGGTATGTCATTCGCTGATGCTCTAGGAAAACATCCAGAAACCTTCAACGACATCTACGTTAATATGGTCGCCGCTGGTGAAACCGGAGGTATTCTGGACGACATTTTGAAACGACTAGCCTTGCAACAAGAAAAAAACTCATCCATGAAGAAAAAGATTAAAGGAGCCATGACATACCCAATCGTTCTTTTGGTGATAACCATCATTGCCTTCTTCATTTTGATGACCTTTATTATTCCAGTCATTGGTAAAACTATTAAAGACATGGGCGGACCAGATGCTAAGCTGCCACTACTCACTGAAATCATGCTCGGCATTAGCGACTTTATGGTATCGTTCTGGTATTTGATTGTCCCAGCATTCATCGGTGGAATTTGGGGGCTAATTCGCTACATTAAAACCCCAAAGGGTCGTGTTAAATTTCACCATATCATTATTAAGGTCCCTGCAGTCGGAGCAATTGTTAGAAAAGTAGCAATTGCAAGATTTACGCGGACCTTCTCCGCTCTCATTGGTGCCGGCGTAGCCGTGTTAGAGGCCCTGGACGTCACCTCCCGCGCAGTTGGCAACGTTGTCTACGAAGAATCCTTGAGGGAAGCCACCAAGCGCGTCCAAAATGGTGAAGTCTTGTCGAGGATTATCGCCGAGAGGGATGATTTGTATCCACCAATTGTTGCTCAGATGCTATCTGTCGGTGAAGAGACTGGACAAACAGACAAAGTGCTTATTAAGGTTGCCGACTTTTACGAAGAAGAAGTTGACACTGCGATTGACGGAGTCAGTTCCATTATCGAGCCAGTAATGATTGTAGCAATGGGTGGCGTGATTGCTTTGGTGGCAGTCAGCGTGATGGGGCCAATTACCAGTATGGCGGGACAGGTCAAAGGATAGTTTTTCAAAAAAGCTTATGCTATAATACCGGTATATAGGTGGGAAGAAGAAAGTGTCGAGTATATTTTATAGAAAAAAACCAATAATCGGCTTAGATATCAGTAGAACGAGCATTAAAATTATGTCAATTGACAAAACCCGCATGCTGGTTCATGGTTATGGCTCAATTAACCTTGACTCCCGACAAAATGATGGCAATTCTAATGATAACGTTGAATACCTAGCTCAAAACATAAAAGAGCTATTAAAGAATAATATTGTTGGACAGATTGATAGTAATCGCATAGCTATTGGTATTCCAACTAGCCGAACGTTTTCGCGGACATTTACTCTGCCCATAAAAGAAGAATCTAATATCCTTAGTGCGGTAAACCTGGAGGTTGAACAGTATATTCCAGCTCCACTTGATTCACTTTACGTAGATTACAGAATTATCAATCGCTCAAAAGATGAACTTAGCGTGCTAATGTGTGCTGCTCCAAAAAAGATGATTGATAGCATGCTAGATGCTGCGCAACGATGCGGATTAGAGGTTGCAGCTATTGAGCCAAACATTAATGCAATATCAAGACTTCTAAAGAAAACCGAAGAAGGCATACTGCCAACAGTTATCGTTGATATCGGCACATCAGCTACTGACATAGCTATTTTAGACTCTGATATCCGCGTAACTGGAGGGTCTAACGTGGGTGGCTACACGCTAACCCTGAACCTAGCTAAGAAAATGAACGTGCCAATTGAGACCGCCCATCAATTTAAAGTCCTAAACGGGCTCAATCCTGGACCAAGGCAAGCTCGCATTACCGGAGCTCTGCAGCCAAGTCTACACAAAATGACCAACGAGATTAAACGCGTTATGCGATACTACACTGACCGATTCCCGGATGAGAGAAAAATTGAGCAAATCCTTATCGTTGGTGGAGGCGGAAATGTGCCAGGAATTGGAGAATTTTTCACCAATGAACTATTAATGCCAGCCCGCGTAGCTAGTCCGTGGCAGTTATTAAATTTCGGCAGTCTCGAACAGCCAGCCAAACAATTGAGGTCCCAGCTTTCGCCCGTCGCAGGACTAGCGCTTATTCGACAGGAGGATATTTATGATTAATCTTCTGCCTCCTCAAGAAAAAAAGCAGATCAGAGCCGGACGGGTCAATATAATACTAAGGCGATACTGCATAATATCATTGGTATTTGCCGGCTTGTTATTCTTAACAATTGGCGGATTTTATCTATTCCTAGAAAACAGTAAAACAGCAGCCCAAAACAATATTAACGAAGGAAACGCCAAACTAGCTCAACACCAATCAACTCAAAAAGACGTTGATGGATTTATAAAAGACCTAGCTGATGCTAAGGCTATTATTGGCAGCGAGGCTCACTACTCATCAATTATTCCTAAAATTGCCCAGCACATTCCGTCTGGTATAGTTTTAGAATCACTAACCCTAGACACTTCCGCTCTAGATAAACCAATATCATTAATCGCACTTGGAAAAACTAAAGACGACTCTATACGGCTAAAAACAAGCCTAGAGAAATCAGAAATTTTTAAAGATGTCCACCTGGAAAGCATAGTATATAGCGACGGAAAAGCAGAAAAATCCTCAGACTACCCCGTCGTAATAACGATTAGCGTCACACCGAAGCCGGAGGTCTTAAAGCAATGAAAAAAGTATTAAATGCCAGCATCATGCGCATTATTATGACACTACTGCTCATTGTTATTCTGGCTGCAATGATTGGTGCTGTAACTTTTGCCTACTCATTCCTCAGTAAAGCATCAGAAGACGTCGGAAAAATGCAAAACGAAGCAGTAGCTATTGACTCGAAAATACATAATCTGCTTGTCCTAAAAGATCAGCTCGATAAAAACTCTGACGTCGCGAAAAAAGCTAAAAATATAGTTTCCGAGTCAAAGATGTATCAATATCAAAATCAAATTGTACAAGATTTATCAACCTATGCCGACCGCGCAGGCATCCCAATTCGCTCGTTTACTTTCCAGAGCGATTCAAAAAATTCAGCCCAATCACCAGCCGCAAAAAAGAAAACAAATACTGGACCAGCTGGCATTAAAAGCACCTTTGTATCTATTCAGCTAGGTGAAAAAATTGACTACGTACGTTTTCTGCATTTCCTTAATTTGATTGAGAAAAACGTTACTCGTATGCAACTATCAGGCGTTGCGATTTCCAGAGCGCCAGACAGTCGCGAGGTATCAGTCCAAGAATTTGAAGTAAAGGTGTATACAAGATGAAACCATCGATATCAGAACAGCTTGAACCAATTATAAAGCCTCTATCAAAGTTTCTGTGGCGATTCCATGTTATGATCTACAGCATAGCCGTCATCGGAGGACTGTCAATTGCTATATTTCTCTTAAGCGGTCTCCTTTCAATATCTAGCGAGCCAGCCCCAACTTCATCAGCGACATTTGATAAAAAAACTATGAAGATAATTAAGGATTTTCGCACTTCAGCTTCCGGAAATGAACCGCTGACTTTGCCCGCCGGACGATCTAATCCATTTGCTGAATAAAACATAACCATATATACTAAGATTATGCTTATTTCTGCGGACCGCTTTCTCAATACGCCTGTCATGAGCCTACAGACTGGCTCGGAATTAGCGCGAACTTCACGAGAAATTATCAATCCAAAGAACTTATCTGTAATTGCCTATGAGCTTGAGGGTCGCCTTTTAGATCAATATCCCAGCTTAATTCGCGTTAATGATATCAGAGAAATTGGACCACTAGGCATGATTATTGATTCAACTGATGAAATTATTGGCGTTGATGATGTTATTGCCATAAAAGAAATTTACGATATAGATTTTAGACTAAAAGACAAATTAGTTACCGACGAGAAAAACCATAAAATCGGAAAAGTTATCGGATACACATTGGCGGCTGGGAATTTTATTATACAACAACTTCGAGTTCGGCGACCGTTCTTGAAAAGTTTTGGCGATACAGAGCTACTTATTCATCGTTCTCAGATTATAAAAGTAACCGACGATAAAATCGTTGTAAAATCAGCAACTATCTCGCACGTAGCTGAAAAAACACCTATTCCACAGATAAATTCATACGAAAATCCATTCCGCAAGCAGCCTCATCCACAACCAGAATCTACAAAAGTTGATTAATCATTTGGGTTTTCAAGAGCCTTCTTAATGTCGTCGTAAGAAAAACCCTGCCTAGCCAAATATTGCATAAACTTCTGTTGGTCGCTATATCGATAACGTTTTTTAGCAATAATTTTCCGCAATTCCTCGTCGTCAGAGCGAATATTCTCTTTGACTAACGACTCAATCGTTGTATTATCAATTCCCTTTTGTGCCAACTCCAACTTCAAACGACGGACGCTGGTTCCTTTTTTCACGAATCGCTGTTCAAACCAAAAGCGAGCAAATTTTTCATCGTCCAAATATTTTTTCTCAATAAGACGATCTAAAACGCGCTCAGCAATCTCCAGTTTTACTCCAGAACATTCAATAATTTTTCCAGTTTTCGCTGAACGTCGACGAGTCGCTAGCGTTTTCCGACGCAGGTAATCGCGCACTTCTTTGATGGCTCGCGGACGAACCAGGCAGTACTCTATCGCTCGAGAATACAATTTGCCAAACTGGCTGTCCTCCTCCAGCGAAGCAAGCTCAGCCTCAGTATATTCACGACCAATTTTAACACCCAATTCACCGACCTGGAATATGTCCAAGCTAAAACGATATTTGCCGTCAACACTTACATTTACCCGATTTTTATCACGAGTCTGAAGAGAAATATCGGTGATTTTCATAAAACTATTATAGCACTAAAGCTATACGTAGCTACTGGTGGACTATTCGACCACCTCAACCACTTTGCCATGCATGCCGTTATAACAAGCGGCAGCACGCGGCTTAGTAATAACCAGCAGTTGGCGCGGAATGGCACTCATATTGACATCGGCCAAGCGTACCAGCCTCGACACACCCAAGCGTAATGTGTGGACGAAATCCATCGATATCCAGCCCCGGATGAATATCATCCAGCATTTCAAGCAACTTCCGACGTACTTCAACCATCCAGGAGGTTTTCTGTACGCGCAACTCAACCCAAACACAGTTACCAGCTTCATCTGGCAAGAAGTTGACACCGTCAAGTACCAGTTTGTCTAGGGACGGCAGCGCGGCGGCAGCTAACTTGAGACGCGGTATATCCTGCTCAGTTACATTGATCAGCGTTACGTGCGGAATAAACTCACCGAAATCAAGGTTCATTTTTTCTGACAATTCTCGAAGGTAGGCTGTCTGCTCGTCATCAAAAATAAGGTTAACTGATGCCATATGCTTTTCGGCTGAATATCTGGACTCTACTGCTCGCATTACCCTTCCTCCTCCTTCACTTTATCACGAACTTTCTGGTCAATTTCTGCCAAGACTTTAGGATTTTCTTTTAGATAAGTCTTAGACTTGTCACGACCCTGACCAATAGTTTCGCCGTTATACTTATAGAAAGCACCAGATTTTTCAACAATGCCGTGCGTAGCCGCTAAATCCAGAATATCACCAGTCTTAGAAATACCCTCATTATACATAATGTCAAACTCAGCGATACGGAATGGCGGCGCAATCTTGTTCTTCACCACTTTAATTTTAGTACGGTTACCGATAATATCATCACCAACTTTAATTTGTCCGATACGGCGAATATCAATTCGCTGCGAAGCGTAAAACTTCAAAGCATTACCGCCCGTGGTCGTTTCAGGATTACCAAACATCACACCAATCTTCATGCGGATCTGGTTGATGAAAATCACTGTCGCTTTCGATTTGTTAATAATTCCCGTCAATTTACGCAGCGCCTGACTCATTAATCGCGCCTGCAGCCCCATGTGAGAATCGCCCATATCGCCGTCAATTTCTGCCTGTGGCGTCAAGGCCGCCACCGAGTCGACCACAACCAAATCAACCGCATTTGATCGAACTAGCGTTTCTGCAATTTCCAACGCCTGCTCACCATTGTCTGGCTGTGACACCAGCAGATTTTCCGTGTCGACACCCAAACGTTTGGCATAGCTCGGGTCAAGCGCATGCTCGGCATCAATAAACGCCGCCGTACCACCCTGCTTTTGAATCTCAGCAATAGCATGTAGAGTCAATGTCGTCTTGCCCGAACTTTCCGGACCATAAATCTCAATAATTCGTCCCTTTGGATATCCACCGCCCAAAGCCAAATCTAAACTTAGAGCGCCTGAAGGAATTACCTCAACATCAACCTTATGAGCCTCACCAAGCTTCATAATTGACCCATCACCAAATTGTTTGGTGATTTGATCCATCGCCAGACCTAACGCTTTCAATTTACCGTCATCAACTTTTTTATCTGATGCTTGACTTGGTTTCTCTGAATTTACTGTTTTACTGTCCGATTTTGCCATAGCATTCCCTCCTTAGTTACTACCTTCATTATACCGATTTGTCACAATATTTGCTATAATTACATTCATGAATAAGCGAAACGGTTTCACGATTATTGAACTTTTGGTTGTAGCAACTTTTTTGATTATTATTGCAATCTTAGGTTTTTCGCAATATACCAAATTGACTAATGAGTCAAACAACACAAAAAAGCGCACCGCCCTAAACGCCATGTATTACAGTTTAGAGGAGGGTTTTTACACTAAAAACGGCCACTACCCAGAGAAATTAGAAGACTCGACATTGTCGACTATGGACCCTGAGTTACTAAAAGACCCAAATGGTAAGAAAATTGGCGAAAAAGATAGTAGTTATCGCTATGAATCCTCAAACTGCAATGGAGGAAAATGCAAATCCTATAGACTAGTCGCAACCCTTGTCGGCGAAGATGACTACATAAAAGAAAGTCGCCACAAATAATTAATCGTCAACAGGACGACCGTTTTTGAAGTCCTCAATAGCGTTGTTGATAATTGCAATCTGCTCACGCGGATTTGCTACGAAATGAAATCTGTATGTCGTTTCTTCACCCTCGGTGCTAAGACGAATGGTTCCGTAATTAAATATTGTCTGAATAATCCCCGACTGGCGAAAACTAGCATCCTCAATACTACCCAGACTCACCGTCTGCTCACGTCGAGAAAACAGGCTTTCTTGGATTTCCTGAATGACACTTTCGTTGGTCATAAAGAATTGATTCTGTAGATATATCCATAGAGCCACCGCACCACCAAGTACTACAAGACCAATAAGCAACATCGCCACGCCAAAAATATCAGTGACAGAAGGCATAATAGGCAGGATTGAATCGCGAGCAATCGACGGATAAAACATCACAAATATCATAATTATCACTACTAAAAAAATTGAAACTATCGCTGGAATCAACATACCAATTGGATGACGCTTAATATCCAAAATCACATACTCACCTTCACTCAAATTTAAGTTTGGGTATTGCTGGACTGACTTTTCATGCTTCCTTTTTAGCTCATCGCTAATAGTAAAAGGTTTTGGGTCAATCTCACGCGCTACATGTACAACTTGCGGTTCATTAGCGTATTGACTGCGCAATCGCGGATCAAAATTCTCCCCATCAATAATTTCTGGACGCGTCGTTACATGAGAGTTTGTTTGCGCCACCACCGGAGCCGGCCTGCCAGTCTGAGGTGGGTGATGATAAAGCGGACGTCCGTCAGCATCATAAGCTACTGGCTGCGTCAAATCTTCCGATGATGTTCGCGGATTCATGACAATATTATAACATACCCTCCTCGGCATATCAGGCTTAACTCATTTAACAATTTACCTATTTTTTCAGATGTCGCTTTGCTTTAGCTGTGATTTTACGACCACGAGGCGTACGCTCAATAAAGCCAATTTGTAGCAAATACGGCTCATAAAAATCCTCGATTGTCGTCGCTTCGTCGCCAGTCAGAGCGGCAATGGTGGTTAGGCCCACCGGATTATCGCCATAATTTTCTAGGATTGATTGCAGTAAATTACGGTCAGCTGGATCTAATCCCAGCTCATCTACTTCCAACATTTCCAAGGCACTCGTTGTGGTTTTCACATCAATTATGCCATCACCGTTCACGTCGGCGTAGTCGCGTACGCGCTTGAGCAGGCGGTTAGCGATGCGCGGCGTCAGGCGAGCCCGTGTCGACAATAAGTTCGCTGCTTCACGCCGAATTGACGATTCCAGGATGGCTGCACTACGCGTCACAATTTTAGCGATATCCTCTGGCTCGTAAAATTCCAATCGGTAAATATGCCCAAATCGGTCACGCAGCGGCGCCGCCAAACTGCCCGTCCGCGTTGTTGCGCCGATGACCGTAAATCGCGGCAAATCTAACCGAATCGACCGAGCCGCAGGCCCCTTACCAATGACGATATCCAGCTTGAAATCTTCCATGGCCGAATATAAAATCTCTTCCACCGCCCGACCGAGCCGATGAATTTCATCGATGAATAAAATATCGCCGTCCGCCAAATTGGTCAAAATTGACGCCAAATCGCCAGCTTTTTCAATGGCCGGACCGCTGGTGATGCGTAAATTCGTGCCCATCTCGTTAGCGATCACCGTCGCCATGGTCGTCTTGCCCAATCCTGGCGGGCCGTAGAGTAGCACATGATCCAGCGGCTCGCTACGCTTCTTCGCCGCCTCAATCGCCAAGCGCAGATTACGTTTCAACCGCTCCTGGCCAACATACTCGCTAAAACTCTGCGGACGCAGACTGACTTCAATCCGCTGCTCCTCGGCGTCATCGCTGTGCGAGCTGGTATCGACTATCCTCTCAATTGCCATACACTAATTATACCATTTGTAGTACAATAGGGGTGTCTACAGTTAAAATAGGAGTTTTCAATGCTGAATTCGACGGCAGAAGTCAAAAAAGACATAAGAGAAATATACGACCAAGTTCCAGAAGGTGTTAGATTAATGTCAGAGGCGGTACCGCATCTTTTGACGGCGTTAGGGCTAGCACCTTCCGACGAATCTGAGGGAATTGAGTCGCAAAGAACCGCAATTGATGTACGAAGAATTAGCGACACCTTGACTGAGCAAGGATATGGCAATTTTGAACAGACAGAAGAATACGACCCAAAATCAACAGAAGTTGCAAAACACGTAATTGGCTTACTGGTAAGATATCCATTTTTATGGTGCGATAGAATCGCATCGAAAGAAGGCGCTTCTAACAAAGAGCAGGACGAAATATTCGACCAAAAGTCGTGCAATCACCAATTTGATGATCTGCCTGGCTTATATGGAATTACTGACATACAAGGTCAGCGATTACGCGGCAGTGTTCAGAGCTTTCATGACTACGACAGACTAACAGCCGACGACACAGAAAATCTCATTAGAGAAGCAAAGCAGACAGTTAAAGAAGAAAACGAGTCGTAATAGATATCAATATCTTAATAAACCCCTACCTCTTCAAAGCTTCGGTAACTCGCTGTGCTGTCGGCAGATTGACGTCAACATTTTCCAGTGCTTTAGTAGCATCAGCCAAAGTGTAGCCTAACGCCATTAACGCTTCCAGTGCCTCGTCAGAGGTGTTTAGTTCAGTCTGAACTGGTGCATCCGCTTGGCCATATTGTGTTGGCAGGCCAACTTTATCACTCAAATCAACCACCACCCGCTCAGCAGTCTTCTTACCGACGCCAGCAGCTTTTTGCACAAATGCACTGTCGGCGTTAGCGATGGCGTTGCGAACGTGCTCCGCGTCGCCGAGACTAAGAATCGCTAATGCGGCTTTTGGACCAACACCCTGAACCGTGATGAGCATTTCAAACATTTTCTTTGCCGCTAGACTTGAAAAACCAAACAATTCTTCTGCCTGCTCACGCACATGATGATAGGTATAGAACTTGACATCCTGATCCAGCACAACCGCATCAAAATCACCAGCCGCCACACTAACTTCATAGCCAACGCCGTGAACGTCAATCACCAACGACCCGTTAAACTTCTCGGCAACTTTTCCAAAAACATGTGCAATCATAATCTCATTATACCCGATTCATCGCTGCATGAGTAATTGCTGCCGCCAAGGCATCGGCACAGTCGTCTGGTTTTGGCACGTCCTTTAGCCCCAAGTTTAAGCGCACCATTTCCTGGACTTGTTTTTTATCAGCCTTGCCATATCCCGTCAGAGTCTGTTTGATTTGTAGCGGCGTATATTCGGCAATCGGCAAACCCGCTTTTCGCCCCGTGAGCATTGCTACACCACGCGCTTCCGCCACAGAAATCGCCGTCGTCACGTTACGGGCAAAAAACAATTTTTCAATCGACATGACGTCAGGTTTAGTCTCCGTAATAATCTCCGTCAAACTGTCAAAAATCTCCTCCAGCCGCTCATCAATCGGCGTATGAGCTGGCGTTCTGACAACCCCTGCTGTCACCAGCTTAAACCTACCGCCTGAAAAATCAATCACGCCAAAGCCCAAAATTCCCGTTCCTGGGTCAATACCAATAATTCTCATGATTTTATTATAGCAATGATTTGGTCGCTCAGTCACCAACCTATCGCCGTAATCGTCGTATCAATTGTGACATCTCCCAACGCCACTGCCACGCACCGTAACCTATCGCCAATAAACTAACGCCGCCAAATACCCACCAACCCCAGGTCGCGCCGGCAACGTGTTGAACGCCCGCTGCCGCCGAGCCAACAACCGGCATGCTGGTGGGTTTTTATCTTCCGACAGCGCCGGGTGGTTGGATTGCGCTCAAAGCCTTCTGGGCAGTCTTTTAGAATGTCATCTGCTGCAGCAATTTTCTTACAGCGTCCAGTTTCTGGATTGCGAAAATAGCCATCTTGGCAAGGCTTCAAGGTTTTGGCGGCCAGGGCCACAATTGACCGACAACGCCCAGTCTGCTCACTGCGGTAATAACCTTCTTTGCACGGGGCTGGTGTTTTAGCAACCTCAATCTTCCGACACCGCTTTGTTTCTGGATGGCGATAATAACCAGCTTGACATGGAGCCAAATCTTCACGCGGCGGACTCTGTGATCGTGGCGGCTGAGCAGTCTCAACAACACGCACATTTGCCCATTTTCCAGGTGTTGGTGTCGCCCAACCCCAGCCATCATGGAACAATGCCCACGAAGAGCCTCGACGAGCCTCTCGGTCCGCCCCCTTCACCGCCACCGTTTGATATCTCGCTAATCCCTGAATATCCTCAAGCCAAACCGACCGATCGTCCGCCACCAGACTCAAAGCCTTGCCGTCATCACGCTTTTTCACAACCAGCACTTCTTGAGGCTTCAAGATCACCTCTTCATTAAGCTCTGGATTGCGACCCCAATGAAACGTGTTGGCGGCACTGGCTGTATCGCCATACAGACCAAACCGCAGTCGATATTTGCCCAAATCAATCGGCTCAGTCCCCTGATTCATGACCTCGATAAAATCAGCACAGTCGTTCAACTGCTCCTCGTCAATAAGACATTGCCGCGGATTCGTCAGCACCTCCGTAATCACCAGGCCAGCGGTATCGGCCGGAGGAAGATAATGTCCGTCATCATAAAATTGTACAGCAGCAGCTGGTTTCAACTGAAAATCTTTTTCAAAACTACCCGTTTGTTTTACTTTTTTTGAACGCTGCTTATGGACGGCGATAGTGGCAGCTTGATTTTCTGGAATATTATTAACCGTCTGGATAACAATTCCGTCATAAATCAATTCAACTTTAACGATATCACGCTGAAAATCCCGAGGTAGCTGCGGTAATCGACGGAAGTCATTATTTTCAGCAGCGTAGCTTACGTAGCGACCTGGCAGAATATAACCCTCGGTGTCGGCGTACTGGATTTGCTGAGTATCGCCGCTGTTATCAGTTAAACGAATCGCCAATTTGCCAAGAAATAAAGCACGATCCGACTGATTATATAGCTCAATCAATTCAAGTTGCACACCTCCCAAAAAAGCCGTGATAGCGACATCTGGTGTTGTTGCAACTGGAGTAGTGGGCGAAGCAACTGGTGGCGATACAGTAGTCGACTGTTCTGACTTTTCCGTCGATGACTGAACGCCAGGAGACCTGGCAGGCTGAGATTCTGCCTGAGGCTTGGCCGTCTCAACTTTAGGAGTGGAAGCAACGCCCGTCTGCTGGTCGCCAACGGAGGATTTTGTAGGCTTAGTATCGCCCGCAGATGACTCACTTGACAGTTCAGTCGACCCACTAGAAGCTGCAGGTAAAGAAGGCGTTACAGGAGAGCTGGTAGATGAAGAGTCATCCAAAGAGGTGTTCGCATCCAGAGACGAATTGGCGCTCACCGTAGACACAGGCAATACTAAAGACACAACCAGAGTCATAAGTAGTCCAGTACGCAAATATTTCATGCCGTCTCCTTGCTTATGGTTTTCAATTATAGCGTAACATATAAAACCACTTTATGAAAAGACGGAGATCCAACCCTCTCGGCAAACTACACATCGGCAGTAATATCGGCATTGGTGTAGACGTTGACTACATCGTCTAAATCGTCCAGAGCATCCAGCACTTTCAACAACTTCTGTGCAGTTTCCATACCAGCCACCTCGATAACCGAGTTCGGCACATATTGCAATTCAGCATCTTTAATTACTAGCCCTTGCTCCGCCAAAGCAGTTCGGACCGCCGCCAAATCTTTCTGTTCAGTATAGACTATCATTTCACCATCTTCCTCGGCTGCATCTTCCGCCCCAGCATCAAGAATCTGTAACAACAATTCCTCGCCTGAACCTTCGACTGTAATTACGCCTTTACGTGTGAATTGAAAAGCCACACTGCCCGCGTCAGCGATTCGCCCGCCGTTTTTGACCAGCGCCGTTTTCACTTCTGGCAATGTGCGATTACGATTGTCGGTCGCCGTTTCGATGATGATGCCGACACCACCCGGGCCGTAGCCTTCATAGGTAATTTCTTCCAGCGCCGCTGCGCTTTTATCCGCCACGCGGTCAATTGCTCGCTGGATATTAGCGCTCGGCATGTTAGCAGCCTTGGCTTTTTCGATGGCCATCGCCAAACTTGAATTGAGCGCCGGGTCGGTACCACCGCGGGCGGCAATTGCAATTTGGTTACCCAACTTCGTGAAAATCGCACCACGCTTCGCATCAACAATCGCTTTCTGCCGGTGCGTCGTTGCCCATTTACTATGTCCTGACATACTATCTCCTACCGTTTACTTGCTATTTCAATCTATTACTATTATACACTACTCCACGATATTCACCTGAATGAGATCCAATTTCGTCTGCTTCTTCATCCACCACATAGCACCAATCATCGCCGCATACATCAAACCGCACTGCCACCAAGTAATATTCACTTCCACCTGCGCCCACTCCAGCCCCGCCAGCCAATTAGCCGCCTGAATCATATAGCCCAGTAGCCAGGTTGTCGGCAGGGCAATGGCCGCACCAATCATCGGCACCATCGTCAGCACACCTGACGCAAAGGTCAATAGCATCGCCAGCGGCACGAACGGCAAAATTAGCATATTAGCAATCAGCGCTACATTGCTAACCACGCCGAAGCTCATCATCAACAGCGGCAGCGTCGCAATCTGTGCTGACAGCGTCTCGATCAAAATTTGCCGAAACGTGCCAGGGTCTTTGTCGCCAAAGAAATACTTGTGCAGCAGCGGCGCCAGAATGATCACGCCAGTGAACGACGCAAAGCTCAATTGCCAGCCCAAATCACCCCAGCCAAATTGTGGATTGATCATCAATGTAATCGCCGCCGAAACTGGCAGCAGCACTAGCGGATGAATCGTCCGGCCATAATACCAGGCTGCCAAACTGAGTCCCGCCACCAACCCAGCCCGCGACATGCTCGGGCTCAAGCCCGTCACCGCCATAAAGTCAAGGATCATCGCTGCCGCACTGAGCATTGCTAGATATTTTGACCGCTTGGCAAACAACCGCCGCGCCAAACGCACTAAAATCGTCAAATTGTAACCGCTGGCCACCACAATGTGCGTTAGTCCAGCAATCTTTAGATTGTCGCTCAGCTCCGTCGGCATGGCTCGCCGCAGCCCCAACAAAAATCCCAGACCCAGCGCCGACTCAGACTCTGGAATATGCTTGCGCACTCGCTCGGCAAACCAGTCGCGCACCCCGACCGCCACGTCGCCAGGAACTGGACGCTCAACGCTGCCAATTTTCGCCCGATACATACTTGCCGAAAAATCACCAAAACCCGCCGTCAATTTTCCTTGAGCCTGAACGATGTCACTGCGTTTAATGGGACGCTTGTCAGCCGTCACTACCCACAGTTGCCCCGCCAATTTCTTGCCGTTGATCCGCAAGTCACTCAACCGCAACACCGTTTGCCCTTTCTTATCAATGTCGGGGTCTTCCAAAACACGGCCCTGAATAACCGCACTTTTGCCAATGAGCGAGTCATAAACCTCCAAGCCGGTTCGACCCATTTCACCGCGCCACAACCCCACCAAACCGCCAGAAATAATTGCCGCAATCACCAACACTCTCCACCGCCAAACCATAGCCACAGTCATCAATACCAAGCCAACAACCAAAGCCCACGCCTCAAACATCACCGACCGCGGCAAATAATGAACAGCAATGACACCAACCGTCAGCCCCAAGCACCACGCCGCAACCAACCAAGAAATATGAATTTTCTCAAATAGGCGACTATCCATATTTAAAGTATAGCCAGAATATAGATAAGAAAAAAGACTCCAAAAAGGAGTCGATTTCAAAATTGGAGGGTCCACCGGGGCTTGAACCCGGGACACCCTGCTTAAAAGGCAGGTGCTCTAACCAACTGAGCTATGGACCCATCGGAATATCCGCTTTTTTCATCCTATCACAAATCAATTAAAATATCAAGGCTTGCCAGGCTTATGTCCGCCAGTATGTAACATGAATAAGTCAATTACGCCACACACTAATCCCAGCGTAGCAACATAACGCCAGTTATTAGCAAATATTTTATACAAATCTAGAGCCTGCCCGTCCAGCGATACATATTTTCCCAGCGGTACAACAAGCAGCGAGGCGGTTAAAAAGGCAATTGCCACCGCAGAAATAATCTTTTCGTGTTTACGTTGATATCTCGGTCCGCCCAACAGTAGCGCAAATAGCGGAGTCAATGTCAAAATTAATGCCGCAATCACACCATTTGGCAGCCAACTAACCGCCAACTTTAATCCGTCCAGCAACCCAGTCAGCCAGCTTGCCCACCACTCCGATAACAAAAATCCTGCTGCTAGCGATAAAGCCAACGGACCGAATCGACGAGACGATACAAACGCAATCGTAAAAACTATCGCTAAAATTGCCCCGAATAAAATTATTATGCTCATTTATTATCCTCCAAATCAAATTTTACTACCGAGCCTACTGTCGCGCTTGCTCTCTTAGCAACACCGGCCTTTACCTCTAAAACGTATTTTGCAGGGACTGGCGGTTTATATTTTTCATACGGCTCAGCATCCGGCTTAACATTATGCTGCACATGGACAATACGTTTTTTCTCATTAATCCAAATGATATCTACCGCAAATTTCATATCTTTCATCCACATTTGATGGCGGTCAATACTATCAAATACAAACAGCATCGCATAATTATCCTCTATTCCTAGCCTATCAGCCAAACCCTTTCGACGCGAATCTTCATTGTCAGCAATCTCCGCACGAAGCATCGTCTTATTTAAATAAACAATCTCTGTTTTTGGCGATACTGATTGAAATACACAAAAAACCGCGCCACCAATAATCGCCAGCATGCCACAAATAAAAAACCATTTGATAGCAGTCTGGATTGCTGTTGGATGACGAGATTCGTCCATAAACTTATTATAACAAGTTTATGCTTAAGCGCCGATTTTATCTTTTTTATTGCCGCGCTTAGCGTTACGCTCAATATAATCAATTATTTTACCGGAAACATTACGCCGCGTTATCTTCTCGATACCAAACCCTGGGCTAGCATTCACTTCCAGCACCAAGGCACCACGACTTGATCGCATAAAGTCGACACCAGCAACCATTAGACCCATCGCCTTAGCTGCTTTAATACACATCTTCCGTTCGGCGTCAGTCAATTTTACACTATTTCCCTCACCACCCTTGTGAAGATTACTACGAAAATCATCATCCAGACTCTGTCGTTTCATACTAGCGACAACTTGACTGCCAACCACAAAAGCACGAATATCAGTTCCAGCCGACTCTTTAATAAACTCCTGCAGCAATACGTTAGTGCCGTCAGAGTTTGTCAAATAAAACGCCTGAAGAACCGACTTGGCTGCCTTCTTTGTCTCGACCAACACAACGCCATTACCGTGTGTGCCACGCGCCAATTTGATAATTGCTGGCATACCACCAATCTCTTCAATCAATGAATCTATATCCGTCGCATTCCGCGAGAAAACCGTCTTTGGAATTGACACGCCCGCTTTAACCAATAGCTGCGTTGAGCGTAATTTGTCACGTGCCCTTGTAATTGCGATCGACCGATTCATGAAAAATGCCTTCGGATACATCATCTCTAATTGTCGCAAAACTGCCGTACCATATTTTGTCATGTGACTAGCAATTCGCGGAATCACCACATCAAACTCACCAATTTCTTTGCCTTTATAAATAACCGTTGGGTGCTTTTCATCAATCGAAACATAGCAGTTTTTATACTTAACAACTTTAACTTGATGTCCACGCTTTTCGGCTTCTTCTTTTAGGCGAAGAGTTGAATAATTAGTGTTGCCGTTAGATAAGATCGCAATTCGCATTATTTTTCTCCGTCTTTCTGATGATATTTTTTATAGAATTTATACGGGTCTCTTTTTACTTCTTCGTTAAGTCTAATGGCTACGGATGGCTTTTTTCTGGGAACATTCTTCTTTGATACGTCAACCAAGAACTTACCGGATATTGACCTCCTGCCGATCAATACCGGAAAATTATTTTTTGATCGATCAGACAAATTCATCAACATTTTAATTTTCCGACCGCCAATTTTTACCCAAAAATGTGTACGATAACGAATTTGCTCGTGACCCATAGCGGACCGCACCCTCGCCACGGAATAATCAGTTCTCTTAAATATTTTACCGTTATAATATGGCGAACCTTTACCAAAAAGAGAGAATTTCAACACACCATCTTTATCGATAAGAATATTGCTCGCCCATACTGCGCTTGAATCAGCCCCAGTATCAATCTTAGCTGGGACTCTTTGCGCTCGTTTGCCAAAATCTACAAACTCAGTCGATCCAATAACCGTTTTTTCTTTCATATGCAAATATTATGGCATATTTTACGATATATATCAAATACATCACCCCCCTACTAAACGCTTCTTGATTCAAGAATTACACGCCTATGATCAGCTGAGGTATTTACCTTTCCAGCCAGCAATAACGACAGCAACAAATCGTCACCCTTTATAGACTCCAAATATTTCCAAACTTCCACCGAACCGTTATAGTAGCTTAGATCCTTAAATAACGGTAAGTCATTTGCGCCACGGAAGCTGCGCAAAGTCTGAGTAAAAGCAGCCTTTTTCGCCTTTGCTATCTGTTCGCCACTAACCCCACCATCATCATCTACAGAGCCAAGCAGAGACAGCCGCCACTTAATCTCAAATGCTTCACGAAAATCTTTATTATCAAAGTGAGCAAGTCCAGCTGTAATATAGTGATCAACGCCACGTTCAGCAAACTTCCCCCTAAACGCCTGCTCCATCACCACACCCAGGCCTTCCTCGGTATCATAATAGTCGCTCAATCCAGATTTCAGAGGAAGTATATCAGTTTCTCCACCGGTAATAGACCTCAGCATATGAACGCCAATTTCATGAACCACCAAATTCTCAACTTTTTCACGAGACCTCATCATATCATTATCCGGAATAACTATTCTTTTTTCAGAGGATTTTACATTAATGGAGGTGGCCTTCTCAACAGAAACCGTCCAACCTTCCGCCGCACCAGCACAGCTACCTGTATCACCACGTCCGTTAAACTCTTCCTCGATAATGTCAGTAAATATTTTCTGCAGCTCATGTGGATTAAATTCTACCTGCTCATCAGGAATACGCTTCAGCATACCTCCATACAAAGACTCAGCCACACCATACATCCACTGCACCGTATCGCTGGATGGGCGAAACCTCTCTGGAACATCCACGTCAGGATCAAAATCAACCATGCCAAACAACTCTTTACGTAAGTCATCTGCTTTTCCTGTTAGATTTTTATTGCGCACACGATTCAACTTTTCGCCCAGTAAAGAACGATAAGTGCCCTCGTCTGGTTCTCCGTAAGTCTCTATATTTAGACCTTTATATGCTTCAGCAATCTTCTGCTTATCTTCTTCCGAACTAGCACCGTGATAATCTTGAGCACATCGAAGAAGTTCAATTTGCTCGTAGTATTTTTTAATAAATCCTTCATAAACCTTCTTGCTAACTAATGTCAGGTCAGGATGATTCAGTATCTTATCACCAAGTTCTCGTATCTTTTCTATAGCTTCGTCAAAATCAGCAGAATTCAGTTTATCATAAACAAATTGAGGATTTCTAATCTCCCCAGAAAGAAACCTCTCCTCCTCTTCTTTGCGATTTGATGGATTAAACATCGTAACAATTTTTGGCGACAAATCCGTTAACTGACTATAAAGGTCCTCTACAGAAGACTGACTCTCAATTGTTTTTATTGCATCGAGGGGTGTCTTTTCATTCATGCGGCATATTATAGCATAAAAACTATCTTTTTGCAATATCTTGCCTTTTGTTTCTTTGAGCTCTCGCTACCACAATTGTCACCGCTACAATGATAGATATACCAGCCAAAATAGCTAATACATAAGTGTATCCCGACAATAGATATATCAAAGCTAATGTCACACATACAGCACCCCAGGTCGTAATCAGTCGTTTGTTAAGCGCCAACCCCACGACAACCATCAATGAATGCTCTATTAGGAATAATATTTCCATAACGCTGTCTCCTGCGAACGCCAAGACGAGAGTCGGCAGACTAAGCGCAGAAAGAGCCAGCACTAGGTGTACTGTCGTAGACTTATGAATATACCCCAACCAACGCCACGACATCACCGCCCCCGAAATAATTGCCGCTGACCACAAATATGGTATTGTGATAGCGTGAACGAGTAAGGCTAGGTTTTTAATAGTAAATAAAACGCCGCACAAAATCAGGATCACACCTGAATCAAAATATAAAATATTCTTTTTAGGAACACCTTCGAACATCAAGGCGATACCATTAATTATCCACACTAGCGCCGCCAGAATCACTGACGCCACAGTAGCGCTAACTGATGTAGAAATAGACAATAAGACTACCGACCAGCCGATGGCGCTATAGAATGAAGAGTAATACCAACGACTCGACATCTTTCTGATTCGCGCAGCAATAGCCAGACCGTAAAATACCGCAAAAACAATCAGGGCAACGACTGACATGAATTCGATTGGAATAGTAAACCATTGAGCTATAAGGCAAAGTAACAACACTAGACTCGGGTGTGCAGCTATTGTCATTATTCGCCAATCTCGTTTAGCAAGTACCGCCATATAAAGAACTACTGTAGCTGCTAGCCACCCCAATATCTTGAACGACAGATCATATATCGCCAGTAGATTAATTATTGGAAGCACTATCGCTGGAACTGTAGCAGCACACAGCGTCATGTCGCTAATAATTGATGATTGCCTATTCATTCGCAACAGCCAGTACAAAGACCCAAAACCAACGAGATTCACCCATGTAGTAATTGTGAGATTATCATTAAACGGTATATTCAACCAATGCAGAGATAATAAAACAAAGATGATTGTCGTAAGATATGCACCACCCAAATAAACCTCTCTACGACATCGGTAAAATGCATAGTATAGCGACACCACTAGCGGCAACCAAACTATCGGATGAATTGACGACAATACAGTAAGCATAGCCACACCAATTATAGAATGTAACAATAGCTCATGGTTTTTGATAACCGTATTGCCATGACGACGATAAAGCCATTCTACTATTAATAGCGACGACGCATTTATCCACGCCATTAAAATAGAGACGTTTTCACTAGACACCGCAAAACCTAAAGCTAGCAAAAATACTGACAACATTAAAGAGGTATGGACTCCAACTACAAACTCATAAACTTTTTCGCGCCATACAGCCACACTCATAATACCAGCGCCGATAACTATCGCGCCCGATAGGCACATCAGGGCTTCCTCTGTCGCATAAGTGGCTATCATCGCTGAAGTAAACATTGCCATCAATAGCCAAGTTGACGCAGCGCCATATACTAAAGCAGCCTGACTTTTACTAATATTCGGACGCTTCAAAATTAGCAATCGGCAAATAACTGGCAGTGGCGTCATGAATAGAAAAATTAGATACTGTACGCGTGGTGCTATAGCTATATCAATATTGAATAGTGTTATACCAATCGGCACCAATAGAATCCCAGATATCACAACCATAACACCGAAGCGGACACGGCGTTAAAAAAAAGGATTGTAAGACTAATCGCTGAAATAACACCAATAAAGGTAAAAGCAACCATCATTCGTAGCGCATCTCCAGAACCGATCACGCCAAACAGAGCACTTAATGACACAGCAAAACTAGCCCACAATACTATTTCATGATGTCTATCGTACTGTTTCTGAATGTACATTGATGTAGCGGACCAGATTATATTTCCAAGCGCCACTAACCCTAAAATCACACTTACGACCAACTGATTATCGTCAGATAAATACATTGCGAAACTAGCAGCCATCGCCATTAGCAATAATCTAGCTGTTGTCAATTCATAAGTACGCATCTTTTTAGACTTCTCAACAAGAGCAACCGTAAAGTAATATGCAACGCTAGCGAATAACAGTACGCTAATATCTAATGTGCCCATATATGCCGACGAGCTAAGCGCGATAAACATCGTCATCGGCACGATAAACGGATTTACAACGTTTAACGGTTCGACAAACTGACGAGGAAGGCGACTAGAAAAATACGCAGCCACAGTCATCAAACATCCAAATAGCAACATTACAACGTAATACCAGACCAGCTGCGCATGCACAACAGCCGGCAAACTAGTCGTCATTGTAAACATCGATAGTAGCGATACATAAGCAAGAGGTCTACTATTCAATCTCACTGTAGCATCAACACACAAAACAGCACCAATTACAGAGGTAATAAGCCAGCACCATGCGAGGTCGATACCTAAAAGCAAGTTCATAGTCCAGCCGCCAATTGGTACGGCCGCCAAGGCTGTGCCAATAAGCGCCGTCGACGTAGATTTCAATATTGGCAAGCGAGCATACAATATCTGACCAATAATATAATAAATAAAAATAAACAGCCACACCAATCCAAACCTAAGTTGGATAGATAGATTAATTGCCTGAGCCAGAAGCAATATTCCCGCAGTCAGAAGTAGCGATGCTGTATATAGCGCTATATTAATTGTAGTCTTACGACCCCTCTCCTTTTCCTTGTCATCAATATGTGGCGCTCGTTCAATATTATTCTCAATAGGCACGGCAACCGTATCCCCCCTCTCTTCAGCCGTGGAAATACTAGTAGGAATTATATTATCTAGATTCTCATTCTTACTGATAGTTAACGGCGTATTCGCAAGCCGCGAAGCGGCGTTTTGATTCTCAGTAACAAGTCTTATTTGACCGTTGTCATCCTCAATTTTTGCGCATCCATTTTGTGCATCACGCACGCCATCCCAATATCCCTGCCGATAATCTTCGGAATAATTAGACGACCGGCTATTGTCTCTCTGTAATAATTTTATTAGCTTAATTACTATAATAATAACTATTATCAGAAAAATTAATCCCATGTCTTCGATCCCTCTTATGTTAGCTTCAGTATAACACAGGATTTTTTCTCGACAAATATATTAGGAAAACAGTCCTCGTTTTTTCGCGCCCTTAAATTGCTCCAAAAGCTCCTTCTGCTTTTTCGTTAATTTAGTTGGAGTATCAACAATAATACCCACAATATGTGGACCGCGTGACTCACTGCGCAAATCTGGTACGCCATGGCCTGACAGCTTAAAGTCAGTACCACTTTGAGTGCCAGCTGGAATTTTCATCGTTATTACGCCATCCACAGTCTCCACGTCAATCTCCGTTCCCAGTGCCGCATCAACCATAGAAATATGCTCTTCGCTAAGAATAATATTACCCTCGCGAGTGAATTTTTTATGCGCCTTAACGCGGATGTGGACATACAAATCACCTCGACTTCCGCCAGCAACAGCTTCCCCTCGATCACGCAATCTAATCGTTGCCCCATCGTCAATACCAGCCGGGATTTTAATAGTTATATCTTTATTCTGGCGAGTCGTGCCTTTTCCTCGACAAACTGAGCATTCTTTTTCAGGAACTTTGCCTTTGCCACGACAAGTTTCGCAAGTAACCGCCTGCTGAATTTGACCAAATAGTGAGTTCATTACTCGCGTTTGCTGTCCCGCACCCTTACAGGTTGGACATGTTTTTACCCCAAACCCCGGCTCAGCACCATCACCATGACAATGCTCACACTCGTCCTCTAGCGACAAACTAATTTTCTTCTCTGTACCGAATATTGCATTTTCAAAACTGAGAGTTACACTAGTTTCAATATCACGCCCGCGCTGACGACCACCACCCGATGCGCCAGGCGCGCCACCAAAAAACTGACTAAATATATCACCCAGACCGCCGTCACCAAAATCAAAATGAACATTCTGGCCACCAAATCCGCTAAAACCTTCAAACGGATTACCAGAAAAACCACCACCTGAAGCGCCGCCGACACCGGCATGACCAAATTGATCATAGCGCTGGCGCTTTTGCTTGTCCTTCAAAACCTCGTAAGCTTCATTTATCTCCTTAAACTTAGCTTCATCACCGCCCTCTTTGTCAGGATGATATTTTACCGCTAACTTACGAAAGGCTTTTTTTATCTCATCTTCAGAAGCGCTTTTTGACACGCCTAAAACTTCATAATAATCACGCTTACTCATATTGTATATATTATACTCGTTTAGCACTCACCATGCAAGAGTGCCAATAGTCCCGCCACCTCCTAGTGCTATAATTGTACTATGTTTACATTACCTTCACTACCATATAACTATGATGCACTGGAACCAGCTATCGACGCCGAAACAATGCGTATTCATCACACGATGCATCACCAAACATACATTGCCAACCTAAATGCCGCAATAGAATACCTACAATTCAAGCAGCCTGAATTTTACAATAACTTGCACACTGTCTATAACGAGTGGGGTGAGCGGGCAGCTTTAGAGTGGATTTTAACAGACGCAGCAGCCACACTCAAAGACTCTACGACTATAATTATGAATAATGCCGGAGGCCATCTAAATCATAGTTTATTTTGGCAGTATATGCGACCAGTGGAGACAAACAATCAACCAAATAAAACCGTGGCAGCAACACTAGCGAAGCACTTCGGCTCGGTGAAAGCATTTCAAGAAGCTTTTACTAAGGCGGCTACGGGGCATTTTGGATCAGGCTGGGCGTGGTTAGTGCGAGATGATAGCGGCGTACTGTCGATTATGTCAACTGCAAATCAAGACAATCCCATTACTCACGGCCTAGTGCCGCTACTCGGACTTGACGTCTGGGAACATGCTTATTATCTACGTTATCAAAACCGCCGCGCCGAATATGTCGACGTCTGGTGGTCGGTAGTAGACTGGAATCGCCTGGCCGATACTATTACAACATAGTGACGTAAATCAGCGGCTACAATTCATAAAAATACCGCCCCATTATTAGAGCGGTATTTTTTCATTGGCAGCGAGGACTACTTCTTATCAACCACCTCGCCTTCGACTGGTTCGTCTTTGTCAGACTTTTTGTCATCCTTAGACTCATCAGCCTTATTGTCCTCAGCGGCTTGCTGGTACATTTTGGCGCCGATTGGCATGATGGCATCCTGCAAGGCCTTAGCTGCCGCTTCCAGCTCGTCTTTGTCGTCAGCGTCTTTATGCTTTTCCGCTTCCTTGACCGCTTCGTCAATCGCTTTTTTGTCGTCGTCAGAAATCTTATCCTTGAACTCATCTGGCATTTTCTTTGCCTGGTAGATGGCGTTTTCTAGCTGGTTTTTAGCATCAACGGTCTCGCGCTTTTTCTTATCTTCATCGGCGTGCAGCTCAGCTTCTTTCTGGGCTTTTTCAATATCTTCCTTGCTCATGTTGCCAGAGTTTTGGATGGTAATCGATTGCTCCTTGCCAGTGCCTTTATCTTTAGCCGTAACATTGAGGATACCATTAGCGTCGATATTGAAGGTCACTTCAATCTGCGGCACGCCGCGCGGTGCTGGTGCGATGCCGTCAAGGACAAAACGACCCAAACTCTTGTTGTCATTGGCAAATTCGCGCTCACCCTGCAAGACGTGAATCTCCACTTGCGGCTGATTGTCAGCGGCCGTCGAGAATACTTCGCTCTTGCTGGTCGGCACAGTAGTGTTGCGCTCAATCAGCTTGGTCGACACCCCACCCATTGTCTCAATACCGAGACTGAGCGGCGTCACGTCCAGCAGCAGCACGTCCTTAACATCACCAGCCAGCACACCACCCTGGATGGCTGCACCAACTGCCACCACTTCGTCTGGGTTAACACCTTGCATTGGATCTTTACCGAACAGCTTCTTCACCCGCTCAACCACTGCTGGCATGCGGGTCATACCGCCGACCATAACGATTTCATTGACGTCAGATTTTGACAATTTAGCGTCTTTCAGCGCTTTTTCAACTGGGCAATCGAGGCGCGCTAACAGATCTTTTACCAAATCTTCCAACTTAGCCCGCGTTAGGCTCAACTCAAAGTGCTTTGGCCCATCAGCATCAGCGGTAATGAATGGAATGTTAACTTCGTATTCAGTGACTGTCGATAGCTCCTTCTTAGCCTTTTCAGCTTCGTCCTTTAGGCGCTGCATGGCCGCATTGTCTTTGCGCAGGTCAATGCCTTCTTTAGACTTAAAGTCGTCCAAGAAATAGTTAACGATGACGTTGTCAAAGTCCTCACCACCCAGGTGGGTGTCACCATTCGTTGCCTTCACCTCAAACACACCATCGCCAAGCTCCAAGATGGAAACGTCGAAGGTGCCACCGCCAAGGTCAAACACCACGATGGTTTCGTCATTTTTGCCTTTTTCCAGGCCGTACGCTAAAGCAGCAGCCGTTGGCTCATTGATAATACGCTTAACTTCCAGGCCGGCAATTTTACCAGCGTCTTTGGTTGCTTGGCGCTGCGAATCGTCAAAGTAGGCTGGCACGGTGATGACCGCTTCGGTGACTTTTTCGCCCAAGAACGCTTCGGCATCAGCTTTGATTTTACTGAGGATCATAGCCGAGACTTCTTCTGGCGTGTATTCCTTGTCGCCCATCTCCACGGCCACGCCAGTGCCTTTTTTAACAATCTGGTACGGCATGATATCCAAATCTTTTTGGACTTCCTTGTCAGTAAACTTACGACCAATCAACCGCTTCACACCGTAAATGGTGTTCTTTGGATTAGTCACCCGCTGACGCTGCGCCACTTGCCCAACCAAGCGCTCACCCTTTTTGTTAATCGCCACCACTGATGGCGTGGTACGGTTACCTTCGGCATTGGCGATAACTTCTGGCTTGCCGGCCAGCATGTACGCAAATGCGCTGTTGGTTGTACCAAGGTCAATTCCGATGATTTTACCCATATGATTCCCCTTTCTGTTATGATCACATCTGGTTTTTCTTATATTCATTTTAGCACTCTTTATTCACGAGTGCCAACTATTTCAGTATAAATAATTAGCACTCGTGTGTCAAGAGTGCTAATTCAGGTTTTTACTAGTTGCTAATTATTCCGCCGGTGCGGCGGCGTTTGGTTCGGTTTCCGCCTGTTCCGGCGCTGACGACTGGCGCGTCACTTTGACCATCGCGTCGCGAATCACTACGCCGTCTAGCGTGTAGCCAGCGCGGAGCTCCTCGGCAATAACTTCTTTGTCGCCTTCGGCTTCTTCATCAAATTGAACGGCTTGATGCAGCTCAGGATTAAATAATGTACCAGGTTTAGCGTTAATTTTCTCGAGGCCAATTTCTTTGAGTTGCTTGTCGAGTTGCTTGCCCAGGCTAGCCACGCCTTTCGCCCACGGATTATCTTTCAACTCCTCTGGCACGTTGGCAATCGCTCGCTCAATCGTATCGATCACTGGCAATAGTTTCATCACCGACTTCGCCTGGCCCATTTGGTGCGCCGATTGTTTCTCCGCCTCGACACGCTTGCGATAGTTCTCGAAATCCGCTCGCGTCCGCTGCAAATCTAGCGTCAGTTCACCCAATTGCTGCTCTAAATCTTCAGTTTTCTTAGTCTTACTTTTCGTCATTTTTTCCTCCTACAACATTTCCTCCAGCATAGCGCCAGTTCGGCGCACCAGCTCCATCGTTCGACGGTAATTCTGCCGCGTCGGACCAATCACGCCGATGTAACTATTATTACTAAACTGTGAACAAAACCTACTAATAATCAACGTCGCACCGGAACTTTTACCAATCGGGTTTTCGCTGCCGATAAATACATTCAACGGCTCATTTGGCGCCGATTCACGTAGCCACGGCTCGATATTATCAATCAGCCGAGCAATCGCCTGCACATGCCCACCTTCGATAAACTCTGGCTGAGAAAACAACTGAGTCATACCATTCATATACAAATGTTCACCAAACGACGCAAAGCCGAAATTGCCCGTCAACTCCACCAGACTATCAACCGCACTGCGAATTGCTCGGTCAGACTTATCAACATGCGAGTTAACGTGCGCTTCGATCGCTCTCGCACTGCGATCGATGCCGCTTGGTAATTCTGTCATCTGAGCGTCAGTGATACCATTGACATACACGCGGTATCCTTTATCCGTGGGGATTCGGCCAGCGCTGGTGTGCGGCGCCTCGATGAGACCCATCTCCTCCAGTTTAGCCATTTCGCTACGGATAGTAGCACTGGACACGCCGAATAATTTGGCTAACGTGACGCTACCAACTGGCGCGGCAATTTCCGCATATTGCTCAATAATCGCGACAAGAATCGCCTGTTGACGTTCAGTCATGATCTGATTATAACTCATACTTGGCACTCATACAAGTAGAGTGCTAGAGCTTTAGCCCTATCGTCGCTCCGTAAAATAGCGCGCCGCATCTGAGGAAAACAGCATCATAATCATGATGTGTACGCCGACTGAAGTTAACAACAATACAGCTGAAGCATTAATCCTTCCGGTCGTCACCGACAATGATTCAGTAATGATGGCAAGCATTGCCACCGCCAATAGCGAGATGCGTGCTCGATTACTACCCCGAAGCAGCAGCCCGACCAAGATAAACTCCACGATCACCAGCAGCACGTTCAAGACAGCCATGATTGACAGAGCCGTGTTGGCCAGATTGATGTCGATCTGTTCAATATTCGTAACCACCGCCAAGATTTCCGGCCAGCTAGAAATATCAACCAACGTTTGACCAACGGCAAACAGCGACGCTAATAACATCAACACACTGCCAATCAAAATCTGCGGCGGCCGACGACTCCACAGCTCTTCCAGTAGCGTTTCGTGGTTGCGAGGGCAGCGGTCATGAATTGTACCGTCCATAATAATCCCAAAACGCTTCAAGGTGGCAATGGGTTTATCAATCCTGACACGACCAACCTCCATGATAGGCAAATCACCGTCAGTACGAATCAAGTCACCACTCCCGTTGCGCGAATAATAGCCTGTCGAAAAATCTTTCAAAACTGTTACCCGAATATACTTTTCGCTTTTTTTAACAGATTCGATAATGTAGTCTCTTTCGATATCGATATCTTCGTCAATTTTATGCGTCAACTGAAAGGTAAACAACGATAATCCGACACTTTTGTCGTAAGAGCCAGCCGCTAACCAATCCACCCGATGACCACCCGGCAGCAGCCAACCATCCGGACAACGCCAGAATCGCACATGATGACGACGCCTTGGATTGCCATCAACTTCTTGCTGGTAAGCAAAATCTTGTCGCCGCCCAAACAAAAAAGCTGGCGAGACTGGGGCGTTAGGATAACTACGCCCGCTTAATACGGTAAGGACCATCTTCCAAGCCGATCGCGGCGTAATGTCATCGGCCAGCACCCAGCCAGCCGCAGTCATAGCCTTATGCAACTTCTCCTCAGAACCACGCACACTCAGGTTGATAGGGTCACTCAATATGCCGTCAGCAGTTCGGGTTCTACCAATAAAATAATTTGGCACGTACATATTGCTCAATATTCTATGTAGACGTGGCAGCGCTAGATAAGAAACAATTGCCCAAACCACAAAAAATAGACCGACCAGCCACCAGCCGCCCGTCGCCAAGCCCTCCCTAAACACCAGCCACGCTAACCAAAACGATGCCAGACCAGCAAAAATAAAAAATGACTGGTCCAGTAGCATGGTGATGGTTTTTGATGATTGAGAGCCAATAGCTGCTATTTTCTTTGGGGTTTTTATTGAACTCATATCTTAATTATATCATTGAGAAGACCCCGGGCCGCCAAACGAGCTTCGTCGTCCTGGCGCTTAAAAATATCACCCCGTAAAATAATTTCTTCGGTCACACGAACAGCCCGATCCAAATCGTCATTGATAATCACGTGGTAATACGGCACCTCTAGCGCATAAGTCAGTTCACTAATCGCCGACTGACGGCGTTTTGGCCATTCTATACGAAAATCCTCTTCTGTACCGTAGCGTTTTTTGAGCCGCTCAATCCAAGTTTGATAATCTGGCGGCACAATAAAAATTGCGATACTCTCTGGAGCTAATCGCTCATATTCTTCCACACCCTGCACGTCAACATCAGTAATTGCGACACGATTCTGGTCATGTGCTAATTTTAGCTCAGCCACCGACGTGCCATAAACCGTACCGTGCACAAACTTAGCTTCAATAAATTCATTATTTTGTAGCATTTCCTCGGCTATTTTTTGGTCAATAAAATGATAGTCGACGCCGTCCTGCTCGATAGATCCATTATTAATCCGTGGCGGGCGCGTGGTGTGAGAGACAATATCACGGAACTCCGGCAACTTTAATAATCGTTTTTTTATCGTATCCTTACCAGCTCCAGAAATCCCCGCCAGCAGCGCAATCTTTGTATCCCGCACTAGTTGGACGGTTGATTCGGCTGGCTGATAATTAGTAATTAAACTTTCAATCTCAGACATAATATTTATTTATGATAACTCATCCAGCACCAATTGCCAATCAGGAAATTAACCACACACAAAATCAATTTCTATATAGGGACTAATCCCTCTTTAACATCACCGTAAACGCTTCTGACGGAATGTCAACCTTGCCGAAGCGTTTCATGCGCTTTTTACCGCGGGCCTGCTTGGCGAGGAGCTTCTTTTTGCGGCTAACGTCACCGCCGTACAGATAGCCGGTGACGTCCTTGCGGTAAGCACCGATGTTTTCGCGGGCAATGAATCTACCGCCAATCGCCGCCTGGAGTGCCACCTCAAAGCTCTGGCGTGGCACCACCTCTTTGAGTTTTTTGACAATTTCCCGTCCCAAACCTAGCGCCTCAGAGCGGTGACACATCACACTGAGCGCATCGACCATCTCGCCCGCCACATAAAAATCGACGCGCACCAAATCTTCCGGCTGATAGCCCGCCAACTCATAATTGAACGAACCATAGCCGCTAGTTACCGACTTCAATTGATCATAAAAATCCGTCAGCAGATTTGCCAGCGGCGCCGTAAATGAAATCAGCGCCCGCTCGTCGATGTAGCTGAGGTTTTTCTGCCGGCCGCGCTTGGCGACAATCAGCTGAATCACCGCACCGATGTAGTCCTGCGGCACCACAA
>ERZ772927.89-NODE-89-length-70169-cov-388.613_pt1 | contig 70169 bp, 52 predicted proteins | sample MGYA00512115_ERZ772927 | MGnify/ENA primary metagenome ERZ772927 (study PRJEB29015, sample SAMEA2737924) | human oral metagenome | biome: human oral; feature: human-associated habitat; material: dental | place: China | collected 2013 ... | reverse complement strand
TAGACGGACCAAACGACACGCTCCTGTTACGTTCTGCCCAGAAGGAGCGCTTCTCCAGTATGTTCGACGTCACACCCGCCGGTCGGTCACCGTTCTCGGCGACCGACCGGCGCGACGTCGAGCGCTCAGGACAGGGTGCTCAGGTCAGGAGCATCTGGGACAGTGCCGTGCCCACGATGCAGGAGGTGAGCACTCCGATGAGCCCGGGCACCAGGAAGGAGTGGTTGATGACGTACTTGCCGATGTGGGTGGTGCCGGTGGGGTCGAAGCCGATCGCCGCCAGGTCCGAGGGGTAGGTGGGCAGGATGAAGTACCCGTAGGAGGCGCCGATGAACCCGACGACGACGACCGGGCTCACCCCGAGTGACAGGGCCATGGGGGCCACGATGAGCAGGCCGGCGGCCTGGGAGTTCACCAGCTTGCCAATGATGAACAGGACGATGGCGTACATCCACACGTGGTGGGACAGGACGCCCGAGAGGCTGTGCTCCAGGCTCTCCAGGTGGGCGTGGACGACCGTCTCGGTCATCCAGGCGACCCCGAAGATGGAGAACATGGCGGTGGCCCCCGCCTTGAACACGGCGGTGGAGGCGATCTTGCCGGCCTGCACCTTGCAGGTCAGCAGGATGAGTGCCCCGGCGGCGAGCATGACCATCTGGATGACCAGGTTCATGCTCAGGCGCTCCATGGCGCCGTCGTCGCCCGTGGGGAACTGGGGACGCAGTACCTCCAGGGCGCCCAGGACGACGACGACGGCGATGGCGCCCAGGAAGATCCAGGTGGCGCGGTAGGCCTGGGGTGGGAACACCTTGCCGATGAGGGTCTCGGAGCTGGAGTGGACGGTGGCGCGGAACTCCGGGTTCTCCAGGCGCTTCTGGTACTCCTCGTCCTCATCCAGGTCCTTGCCCCGGCGCATCGACCACAGGGCGGCCAGAAGGACCCCGCACAGCGACGCCGGGATGGAGATCGCCAGGATCTGGAGGACTGACCAGTGCCGATCGGTGTTCTTGGCGATGATGGAGACGATGGAGACCGTGGCCACCGAGACCGGTGAGGCGGTGATGCCCATCTGGGCGGCGACAGACGAGGCGGCCATGGGGCGTTCGGGTCGGATGTTCTTCTTGATGGCGATGTCCGCGATGATGGGCAGCATCGTGTAGACGACGTGGCCGGTCCCGCACAGGACGGTGAGGAACCAGGTGACGCAGGGCCCCAGGATGGTGATCTGCTCGGGATGTCGGCGCAGGACCCGTTCGGCCACCTGCATCATGACATCCAGGCCGCCGGACTGCTGGAGGGTGGCGGCGCAACCGATGACGGCCAGGATGGTGAGGATGACGTCGACCGGGGCCTCCCCCGGCTCCAGGCGGAAACCGAAGACGAGGACCAGCAGGCCGATCCCGGCGATGAGACCGAGGGCGATCCCACCCTTCTTCGCCCCGACGATGAGGCAGGTGAGGATGATGGCGACTTGAAGGATGATGCTGAGGGTCTGAAGGGCTGTGCTGGCGTCCATGGAGGATCTCCCCGGTTGGGCGAACGGGTGAGAGGTGGCACTCCTCGAGCAGACGAGGAGCAGCCGATACGCGAAACTGACCTGATGGAAGGAATTGAGGTCAGTGTCTCACCAGCAGCCGGGGACCATTGTCCTGGTCGATACCGGCCGTTTTCCGCGTGCTTCGTTGCCGGCTGGGCGCGAACTCACATTCTGGCTCCCGGTGTGCCGTCGTCGCCCCTCAAAGCGCACGAGAGCGCTGTTCGGGGCGATTTAGGTGACAACGGGATAACGTGAGTCGGTCACGTCATGGCTGGTTCCCAGGTCCGCATCGCTACCATCACGGCCCGGTGTTCCTTCATACTGGACGCATGTCGGCGCCCGATGCGGCTTGTCCGCAGCGATCACTCCCGATCGCCGTCGGCGGTCCTGCTGGACGGTGACCGGCCTCCGAGTCGGCGCCAGCAGCCAACATCGGTCATGATGAGACCCTATGTCGCAACCGGAGCGTTATCCCCCGCGCCGTTGCGGCACCCAGTCACCTCCATGACATCAACCGAAACGAGGAGCGCGTGGCAGAAGGCACGAGTGGGAGCGGACCCAGCCGCCCCGTCGGCAACAAGCTGACCCAGGTGGCCGGCGCCGGTCGGCATACCCTGGGCAGGGTCTCGGGGGGCGGTAAGAAGCCCGGAAAGGGGCGCAAGCCGTCGAAGGCCGAGCGTTCCAAGGACGCCGCCTCGGGGCGCAAGCGCCGTTTCTTCAACTACCCCCGCGCCGGTAAGGGCAAGATCCACCGCTGGATCCCCAGCTGGCGGTTCGTCCTGGGCGTCTTCCTGCTGGGGGTGCTCAGCACTGTCGGCGCCTTCATGTGGGCCTACAACACCATCAAGGTGCCCAAGCCCAGCGAGTTCGCGCTGGCTCAGAGCAGTACGGTCTACTACGCCGACGGAACCACGGAGATGGGGAAGTTCGCGGAGATCAACCGGCAGTCGGTGGACGCCTCCACCCTGCCGGACTATGTGGGCAACGCGGTGGTGGCCTCCGAGGACCGCTCCTTCTACTCCAACAAGGGCGTCGACCCCAAGGGCATCGCGCGCGCCCTCATCAACAACCTGCGCGGAGGCGACACCCAGGGCGCCTCGACCCTGACGCAGCAGTACGTGAAGAACTACTACGTCGACACCACCAGCTCCTACTCCGGCAAGTTCAAGCAGGCCATCATGGCCATCAAGATCGACCGGGAGAAGCCCAAGAAGGAGATCCTGGGCGACTACCTCAACACGGTCTACTACGGTCGTGGCGCCTATGGCATCGAGGCCGCCTCGCAGGCCTTCTTCCACCATCCCGCCAAGGACATGAGCCCCTCGGAGGCCGCGCTCCTGGCGGGGATCCTGCCGTCACCCAGCGCTTGGGACCCGGCCGAGAACCCGAAGAAGGCCGAGGAACGGTGGGGACGAGTCCTGCAGTTCATGCTCGACGACGGCTACATCACCCAGGCTCAGTACAACGAGGCCAAGCAGACGGGTATGCCGGACGTCAAGGAGTCCCAGACCAAGCAGGTCTACGCCGGCACCAACGGCTACCTGCTGCAGATGGTGCGCTCCGAGCTCGAGAACAAGGCCAAGATCTCGCCGGAGCAGATCGACACCGGCGGCTTCAAGATCGTCACCACGATCAACCAGAAGGACCAGGAGGCCGCTGTCAATTCGGTCAACTCCCTGCCTCCTGGCGCCTCGCCGAACCTGCGCAAGGCGCTGGTGTCCATCGACCCCAAGACGGGCGGTCTGCTGGCGCTCTACGGGGGTGATGACTATCTGACCAGTCAGGTCAACACCTCGACCGATGCCATCGCCCAGGCCGGCTCCACCTTCAAGCCCTTCGCGCTGGTGGCCGCCCTGGAGAACGGGTGGTCCTTGAACAGTGGTTATCCGGCCACCTCGCCGATGACTATCGAGGGCCATCAGTTCCAGAACTTCAAGAACGTCTCCCTGAAGTGGGCCACCCTCACCCAGGCCACGGAGCAGTCGCTCAACACCCCCTACCTCCAGCTCAATCAGGAGCTCATGAATGCCGAGGACCTGGAGGAGGGGATCACGGCCAAGGTGGCGAACCGCGCCGGCTACCCGGAGAACACCCAGGGGCTGAAGACCCCGGAGCAGCGGACTCTTGTCCAGAACGTGCTCGGCTCGGCCTCCCCGCACACGATCGACATCGCGACGGCCTACTCCACCTTCGCCTCGCAGGGCATCCGGCACGACACCCACATCGTGGCCTCCCTCAAGAACCCCGATGGCACGGACCGCTACACGGCGGACACCAAGGGGCATCGCGAGTTCGACGAGGACGTCATGGCCGACACGACCTATGCCCTCCAGCAGGTCGTCTCCGGACCGAACGGCAGTGCGGACAAGGTGGCCGCCAAGATGGATCGCCCGGTCGCCGCGAAGACCGGATCGTCGTCGGACAACAAGTCCGCCCAGTTCGTGGGCTTCACTCCGCAGGTGGTCACCGCGGTGACCCTCTACCAGACGGGAACGGACGGCTCGGAGGAGTCGATCGAGCCCTGGGGGGAGTATGACGAGATCACCGGCTCGACCTACCCGGCGGACATCTTCATCGACTATATGAATGTCGCACACGAGGGGCTGGAGGTTGAGGAGTTCCCGCCGCCGGCCGAGCTGCTGGCCACCCGTGGTGGAACGGTTCCTCAGACCGCCAAGCCCACCGGCGAGCCGGAGGAGGAGGCGACTACGACCCCCACCGCTCCGCCTGAGGCGACTGCGAGCCCCACCCCGCAGCCGACCACTGAGCCGACGCCGCAGGGCACCCCGCAGCCTGATGGGAAGCAGACCGAGCAATCGGACTCCCAGAAGAAGCCTGGTGAAGACCAGGGCGGTCAAGGTGGCGATCAAGGTGGCGGCAACAATGGTGGCGACCAGGGCGGCGGCAACGGCGGAAATAACGGCGGCGGCAACAATGGTGGCGACCAGGGCGGCGGCGGTAACCGCGGCAACCCCGGCGACCAAGGCGGCGGTAACAATGGCGGCAACGGCGGAAATAACGGCGGCGGTAATAACGGCGGGGGCCAGGGCGGCGTCGGCTAGCGCCACTAGTCCACGGCGGATGAGCACCCGCTTGCCGATAGGTGCCTGACGGTGGGCCGATGACGTGTTGCATGGCACGTCGTCGGCCCGCCGTCTCGGCTTTCAGGGCCACCCGGTTGTCCGGTAATGTGGCGAACTGGCTGCGCCGTCGGGCGGATGGACCTCTGTCCACCGGATGGTGCGCCGCACGCATCACCCTCCTGTCACGGAAGGACCGTGACCGCCACAGACCAGAGGAGGTGGGTACCAAGCATGCGTCACTACGAGATCATGATCATCCTCGACCCCGAGACGGACGAGCGCACCGCCAACGCGACGCTCGAGAAGCTGCTGCAGGTCGTTCCCAGCAACGGGGGCACCGTGGACAAGGTCGACATCTGGGGCAAGCGCCGGCTGGCCTACGACATCAAGAAGAAGTCCGAGGGCTTCTACGCCGTCGTGGACATGACCACCACGCCCGAGATCGCCCAGGAGCTCGACCGCCAGCTCGGCCTCAACGAGACCGTCCTGCGCACCAAGCTGCTGCGTCCCGAGGCCTGAGCCTCTACCGGGAACGGAGACAACGCCATGGCCGGAGACACCATCATCACCATCATCGGGAACCTCACCGCGGACCCCGAGATGCGCTTCACGCCCTCCGGGGCAGCGGTGGCCTCCTTCACGGTCGCCTCCACGCCGCGTACCTTCGACCGCCAGGCCGGCGAGTGGAAGGACGGCCATGCCCTGTTCATGCGCTGCTCGATCTGGCGCGACGCCGCGGAGAACGTGGCCGAGTCGCTGACCAAGGGCACGCGCGTCATCGTCCAGGGCCGGCTGGTCCAGCGCTCCTACACCACCCGTGAGGGCGAGAACCGCACGGTCGTGGAGATGCAGGTCGATGAGATCGGCCCCTCCCTGCGCTACGCCAAGGCCCAGGTCACCCGCCAGCCGCGCGGCGGCGGTCAGGGTGGCGGCTTCGGCGGCGGTCAGGGCGGCCCTCAGGGCGGAGGCTTCGGCGGCAACCAGGGCGGTCAGGGCGGATACAACCAGGGCGGCCCCCAGCAGGGCGGCTACAACGGCGGTGGCGGCTTCGGCGGCCAGGGCCAGTCCGGGTACAACGCCCCCGCCGGCGGCGCCGCGGACGACCCGTGGGCCACGGGCGGCTCCACCTCCTTCGGTGACGAGCCCCCGTTCTAAACCCGCGACGTCGTCGTCCCGTTCCCTCACACACAACACTTTTCATCTCGTAGAGCGCCCAGGCGCTCAGACCAAGGAGTACCACCATGGCGAAGCCCCAACTTCGCAAGCCGAAGAAGAAGGTCAGCCCCGTCAAGGCCATCAAGGTCGGCACCATTGACTACAAGGACACCGCCACGCTGCGGAAGTTCATCTCCGACCGCGGCAAGATCCGCGCCCGTCGCGTCACCGGCGTCTCCGTCCAGGAGCAGCGCAAGATCGCCAAGGCCGTGAAGAACGCCCGCGAGATGGCTCTGCTGCCCTACTCGAGCTCGGCTCGCTGATCGGAGGCACGCGCAATGACCACCAAGCTCATCCTCACGCACGACGTCTCCCACCTCGGCTCCGCCGGCGAGGTCGTGGAGGTCAAGGACGGCTACGCCCGTAACTACCTCCTGCCCCGCAAGCTGGCCACCCCGTGGACCAAGGGCGCCCAGCGCCAGATCGACCAGATGGCCGAGGCGCGCCGCAAGCGCTCCATCGAGTCCCTCGAGCACGCCCAGACCGCTCGCGCCTGGCTGCAGGAGAACGTCGTGACCGTCTCCGCGACCGCCGGTGACAACGGCCGCCTCTTCGGCGCCATCACCACCGCGACCCTGGCCGACGCCGTTAAGGCCGCCGGCGGCCCCGCCGTCGACCGCCGCAAGATCCAGGTCGTGCCGCCGATCAAGTCGACCGGCCGTCACAGCGCCTCCGTGCGCCTGCACGCCGACGTCGTGGCCCCCCTCGAGGTCAACGTCGTCCCCGCGCGCTGAGCGCCGGGCATCCTTCCGCCGTCGGGCCGGGTCCTCCCCGTGGGGACTCCGGCCCGACGGCGTCGTCGTGGGTCGTGCTGGGTCGTACAGCGTCGTGCCGGCGGTCCGGATCGTAGGGTAGGTCGCGAGGTCGTAGCCTTAACCCTCGATCTCGAGGCATAAGGCACGACAGCGCGGTCGGGAGCCGGCAGTCATCTCCACAGGTCCGCCACGGGGCGCGCGCTGCGGGCGACGGTGGTGGGGAAGAGGGTCAGGAGCCGGTCGCGCAGCAGGTCGAGGTGTGTGAAGTCCGCCCAGATGAAGCGCTCGATGCGCCAGCCCATGCGAGTCAGGGCGTCCTGGCGCTGCTTCTCCTGCCACAGGTCCTCGGGGGTCTTGTACTTGATCCGCCCGTCGAACTCCGCCAGTACCCGGTACTCCGGCCAGGCCTCATCGGGGAAGTAGAGGCGGGAGTGGTGGACGTCCGTGATCGCCATCTGAATGCGCGGAGCCGGCAGGCCCAGGGCGCGCACCAACCAGTGCAGCAGGGACTCGCCCGGTGATTCGGTGAAGGCTGAGGCCATGGCGACGACGGCACGTGCGCGCCGCGCCCCGGCACGCGGGCCCTGCGCCGCGATGGTGGCTTGGAGCTGATGCCGGGCAGCCTCGACTCGGCGGCTCGACTGCGCGTACTGGTATCGCGACGGACGGGCGATAGCGCGAAGCGCCGACTCGACCACGCACACCGAGTCGTGGGCGGGAAGGTCGAAGGCGCAGTCAACCGCGGTCCGTCCCAAGGTGCTCACAGGCAGGCCCGAGACGGTGGTGATGTCCTTCTGCGGCAGCGTCAGGTGTCGTCGTCGCAGGTAGGCGAGGCGCTGTGCTCCCGGCGGGAGGGGGAGCTCCTGGTGGGGATGGTGCGGACTTGAGGGGACGACGACGCTGACGTCCGGCTCACGTTCCCGCAACCACAGACCGTGAACGAGTGCGGCCGACTCGTGGCTCAGGCAGCGCGCGGACGTGACCTGAAGGCAGGCGGCCGCGCAACGAGCCAGACTGAGACGCGCGCCGGCCTCCCAACGGGGCAGGTCCTGAGCGCCGATATCCCCATAGACACCACGAAGGAGCCTGACGGGGTTGCGCATGGCGGCCGGTGGGCCGGCGGACGCGACAACGGGAGGCAGTTGAGGCGGTTCGGGATAGGGCTCCATACGGCAAGCGTGATGGGCGGGCGGATGAGGTGGCTACTGCAGTGTCGGAGCCCTGTGGATGCAGCAGGGAACGGACAGCACTGTGGCCACGGGGTGACGGCCTCGTGCTGGCTGCCCGGATCGTAGGGTAGGTCGCGAAGTCGTACCCTTAACCCTCGACCTCGAGGTATAGGGCACGACCGCGCGGGGCGAGGGGCCGGAGGGGCCGGTCAGTGGCGCCAGGCGGTGCCGCGCGAGCGCAGATAGGTAGTGGTGCCGCGGGCGGCCATGAAGACCCAGGCGAAGGCGATCCACAGCAGCACCAGGCCCGACGTCGCCCCGCCAGCCCCTGGCAGCACGCCGCCTCCGATGAGCAGCGCGAGCGGCACATAGGGCACCAGCGTCACCAGGCCCGCCCGGGCCAGGTAGCGGCCGTCGCCGGCGCCCATGAGCACGCCGTCGAGCAGGAAGACGACCCCGGCGAGTGGCTGCGCGCTCGCCGCGACCAGGAGCGTCGGGGTGGCGGCCGCGATGACGCCCGGGTCGGAGGTGAAAGCGCGGGGCAGCCAGGCGGCGCCCGCCGCCATGAGCATGCCGATGAGGACCCCCGTCCCGGCGCCCCAGGCCAGCATCCGCTTCAGGAGCTCGTCAATGGACCAGCCGGCGGTCGCCGCAGCAGCCCCGGCCTCCTCCTCGGTGAGGGCCTCAGCCTCCGGTGCGGCCGAGTCCGCGTCCGCTCGCTGGGCCTGTCCCAGGGCGGTGCCGATGAGGGCCTGCGCCGCCACAGCCAGTGCGTCCAGGGCGAAGGCCGCGAAGGTCCACAGGGCGTTGACCACCTGGTGGGCGGCCAGCGACACCTCCCCGAGCGCGGTCGCCGCCCACACGGTCACCAGGATCGCCACCCGCAGGCTCAGTGAGCGGATGAGTAGCGGCGCCCCACTGCCCAGGGAGGCCCGCAGGCCCTCGCGGTGGGGGAGCAGACCCACTCCGGCCACCCGAGCCGCCCGGGCGATCGGACCGGCCAGCGCCAGCGCCATGGCCGTCTGCGCGATCGCGGTGCCGGCGCCCGAGCCCGCGATCCCCATTCCGACGCCGTAGAGCAGGATCGCGTTGACGACGACGTTGAAGACCGCCCCGGCCGTGGCCACGACGAAGGGCGTGCGCGTATCCAGCAGGCCGCGCAGCACGCCGGTGGCGGCCAGGACGACGAACATGCCAGGCAGTCCCGGGCAGGAGGCGCGCAGGTAGGCCACGGCCGCCTGAGCCACCGCGCCGTCGGCGCCCATCGCCGCGGTCAGCCAGGGGGCGGTCAGGCCCAGGAAGGCGCCCGCACCCAGCCCCAGCAGGAGCGCCAGCCACATGCCGTCGACGCCGGCCCGCAGGCCCTCGGTGCGCCGGCCGGCCCCGAACAGCCGCGCCGTCGTCGCCGTGGTGGCGTAGGCCAGGAAGACGAACAGGCCCACCGTCGTCGTCAGGATCGTCGAGGCCAGGGACAGGCCCGCCAGGCTCACCGCGCCGAGGTGGCCGACCATGGCCGAGTCCGCCAGGACGAACAGCGGCTCGGCGATGAGGGCCCCCAGGGCGGGGACGGCCAGGGACAGGACCTGACGGTTGAGGCCGGAGGAGTCGGGGTGACTGGTGTTGGGCACGGCCCCATTGTGGACCAGGGGTCCGCGCCGGAGGATCAGCGCCTCGGCGGTCCCCGGGCGGTACCGCGCAGTGAGGAGCGCGTGGCCGCCACCGCGGAGCGCTCGAGGGTAGGGGCCGGGTGCCGGCTCCGAGCACGGAGGGAGACTGTCCGGGGAGGTCCTCACGGCCAGGTTGAGGATGAGGTTGAGGTGAGGTCGCGGCGGTGGAGCCTGGGCGTGACCGAGGCTACGGATCGCCGGGATTGTCCTGGGGGATCGCACAACTATTCGAGCCCCAGGAAAGTACTAGAAGGCTGAATACTTGCTGAGGATATGCCTGATGAAGCCGATGTTCGGCCGAGATGGCGGGGGTTGGGGATAACTGGAACGGACCACCCTGTAGGGGAGTCACAAACGGTGCGGACCTCAAGTCGAAGATGATGTTTGTCCACAGGTTTACCCACTTGTCCACAGATCACATTGTGATGTCGTGGGAAGAACCTATAGGAAGCCTGAACTCTAGGATTCCTGGTATACCAAGGAAAAGTCGCCTTCCTGTGGGGGAGTCGCCACCAGTGCGCACATCTGTGTCCACAGCCTGCCCACCTCTGTCCCCAGGCTCTGGGGGTCTTCCCACAGCGGCGGTGCGGATATCCCCAAGACGGGTGAACTTGAGAGTTTGCGGGGCCTGCCCGATGGCGTTATGGTCACGCGCGCGCTCCACGCGGGCGAGCGTCTTCCTGACGCGGCGGGCCGCCGTCGGGAGCAGTAGGACGAGCCGGGACCAACCGGCGTGACAGTGCGGGAGGTGGCCGATGGACAACGGCATGGGCGCTCAGGCCGGCTCGGGCAGCGCCGACGACGGAAGCGTCCGTACCGACAGTTCCGCCTTCGACCGCCTTCCGCCCCAGGACCTCGAGGCCGAGATGGCCACGCTCGGTGGCATGCTCCTGAGCAAGGAGGCCATCACCGACGTCATCGACGTCCTGCGTGGCCCGGAGTTCTACCGCTCGGCCCACGAGTCGATCTTTGACGCGATCGTCGAGGTCTACAACCGCTCCGAGCCCGCCGACCCGCTCATCGTCGCCGACGAGCTCTCCAAGCGCGGCGAGCTCGAACGCATCGGTGGCGCCCCCTACCTGGCCACCCTCATGGCCACCGTTCCCACCGCCGCCAACGCCGGCTACTACGCCCGCATCGTCAAGGACAAGGCGCTCATGCGCGGCCTGGTCCAGGCCGGCACCCGCATCACCCAGCTGGGGTACTCCACCGACGCCGGCGACATCGCCGAGCTCGTCACGCTGGCCGAGGCCGAGGTCTACTCGGTGGCCCACCACGAGGGGGAGAAGGAGGACTACGTTGCCGTCTCCGAGCTCCTGGGCGAGGCCAACCTGGAGATCGAGGCCGCCCAGAACCGCGACAACGGGGCGCTGACCGGGGTGCCGACCGGCTTCATCGAGCTCGATGAGCTCACCGGCGGGCTCCACCCCGGCCAGATGATTATCGTGGCTGCGCGCCCCGCCATGGGAAAGTCCACGCTCGCCGTGGACTTCTGCCGATCGGCCTCGATCCACCACGGCATCACCAGCTGCTACTTCTCCCTGGAGATGGGGCGCATGGAGCTCATGATGCGCATCCTGGCCGCCGAGTCCAGCGTGGACATGAACAAACTGCGCGGCTCGCGCCAGATGGAGGACCGCGACTGGACCGACGTCGCCGTGGCCTACAACCCCGTCTCCAACGCGCCGCTGTTCATCGACGACTCGCCCAACCTCACCATGCCGGAGATCCGCTCCAAGGCGCTGCGCATGAAGCAGCAGCACAACCTGGGGCTCATGGTCATCGACTACCTCCAGCTCATGAGTTCGGGCAAGCGGGTCGAGTCGCGCCAGCAGGAGGTCTCCGAGTTCTCCCGCTCCCTCAAGCTGCTGGCCAAGGAGCTGGAGATCCCGGTGATCGCCGTCGCCCAGCTCAACCGCGGTCCCGAGCAGCGCACCGGCAACAAGCCCCAGATGAGCGACCTGCGCGAGTCCGGGTCACTGGAGCAGGATGCGGACATCATCGTCCTGCTGCACCGCCCGGAGTACTACAACAACGAGGAGCGCCCCGGCGAGGCCGACATCATCGTGGCCAAGCACCGTAACGGGCAGACCCGCACCATCCCCGTGGCCTTCCAGGGGCACGTCTCGCGCTTCGCCAACATGGCGCGCGACGTCACCCCCGAGCCCGCCTACGAGTAGGCCGGCCCGGCAGGGGACGGGGCCGGGAGGCGGACCGTGCGCAGCCGCAGGACGCCCACGGCCCAGCTCGCCGCTGTCAGCAGGACGGCCATGGCGGCGCCATGCTCTAGGCCCCGGCGTAAGTAGTCGGCGGTCTCGGACCCCAGGTTCTCCACGACGACGCTCGCGAGCTCCCGGGTCGACCACAGCGGCAGCACTCGGGTCCAGCCCTCGGAAGGATCCACCAGTACCTGCACCGCCATGACTGACAGCAGCAGAAGTGCTCCCTCGAGGTCCCGTGGAACCAGGGCGGCGGCCAGGGAGCCCAGGGGAGTGGCCACGGTGGCGGTCAGCAGCAGCATGACCGGCACCGCACTCGGGTGGGTGAGCTCGTCGCCGATCGTGGCCAGGACGAGGCCGCTGTAGAGCAGGCCGAGAATCCACCCGAGCCCGAGCACCGCGAGGTAGCGGCCCAGCAGCAGGCTTGCGGGCCGAGCCCCGCTCACGGCGAGGCGGCGGTCCACTGAGCGGGACGAGACCTGTGTGAACAGCGCCAGCGTCGCCGTCGCCCAGCCCAGGCCGATCGACAGGAGCCGGATCGCGGTCCAGTGCGTCTCCAGGCGCACCAGGTAGAAGGTCAGCGGCAGGAGGGTCGCCAGTGCGAGGGCGCCGCGCCGTCGGGCGAGCTCCCGCAGGGTGACGAGTGCGACCAGGCCCGTGGTCGCGGCCTTCGACCGGAACCGGGCGCCCTCGGAGCGGTCCCACTTGGTCTCCGGCGTGGACTGGTCAGGCGAGGTGCTCATGCGGACTCCTTTCGCAGCGTCCGTCGGGGCATTCGGTGGATTGTCCGGCCAGCGTCCTCCTGCGGGGCCGGCAGCTCGACGACGCGGTCGACCAGGTCGACGTCGCGCAGCAGGTGGGTGACCAGCAGGACGCCCGCGCCCGAGGTGCGCCAGGCCGAGATGAGGGCCCACAGATCCTCGTAGGCCAGGGCGTCCAGGCCCTGGTAGGGCTCATCCAGCAGGAGCAGGTCGGGCGCGTCGAGCTGGGCAAGAGCGACGTTGAGCTTCTGCTGGGTCCCGCCCGAGAGCGTCCCGGCGGTCTGGTCTCCGCGGGCGGTCCAGCCCAGGCGGGTCAGGAGACGGCGGCCGGTCGAGATGGAGCGGCCTTGCCGGATCCCACGCGCCGCCCCGAAGAGCCGGAGGTGCTCGTCCACCGTCAGCAGCGGCGCCAAGGAGTCGAGCTGAGGCGCATAGCCGAAGTTCGGCGTCCTCTCGATGCGCCCACCGCTTGCGCGCAGCAGGCCCGCGCACAGCTGAAGCAGAGTCGACTTGCCGGCTCCGTTGGCCCCGACGACGGCGACGACCTCGCCCCGGTGGATGGTGAGGTTGATGCCGGACAGGACCGTGCGCCTGCCGCGGCGCGCGGAGACGTCCGTCAGACGCAGGACCACGGGGGTTGCGGGCGAAGTCTTGGCAGATGCGGTGGCGAGGCCGGTGGTGCCGAGGTCAGCAGTGGCGTGGGGCGACGAGCTGAGTGAGGCCGGGGCGGGTGCTGCCGCCTGGTAGTCCCGCAGCGCAGAGGCGACCTCGCGGGCGTAGAGGACTGCCGGACCGTACAGGTCGCCGGGCGGAACCCCGGCCGCCTCGGCCTCCGCCTGGGTTGAGGCAGCCGTGCGCTCGACCTCGGAGGACGGCAGACCGCGGGAGGCGAGCTCCACCTCGAAGCTTCGGTACCACTCGGCCGTTGTGTTCTGTGCTGGGTCCCTGGCTTCCTCGGGCCGGCTCATGAGGGGGCCTCCGTGCGTACCCTGCGGCCCTCGATGAGAGCGCCGACCGCCGTGGAGAAGGTGCGCCACTCGGCCCGTCGTGCGGCGAGCTCGGTGTGTCCGGCGTCCGTCAGCTCGTAGTACTTGCGGGCGGGCCCGGAGGTGGAGGGGCGCCAGGAGACCGCGAGGAGGCCGCGCTTCTCCAGGCGCATGAGAGCCGGGTAGAGCGTGCCGCCGGGTACCTCGTCCAATCCGGCGGAGGCGAGCCGCTGCGCCAGGGACAGCCCGTAGTCGGCGTGCTCGGCCAGCAGTGAGAGCAGACAGGGTTCCAGGAATCCGCGCAGGAGGCGAGCTGCTGATGAGTCCATGGTTGATAGACTACCTAGTTACTAGGTTATCTATCTACTGGGTCGGCGTGCCGATTCTCAGGGGTCGATGTGGCACGGATGGCGACTTTTAGGTGCGTCGGTGTTGCGTTGCGCCGGCGGGCCTGGGGTGTCTATGCAGGTCAGGCCGGTGCGGATGGGGTGGCGGCCGCAGCCGTCCGCCTGAAAAGTCGCCAGGAGTGACAGAAATGGGCGTGGATGACGCACGTCCGCCGCCGACGGGCTGAAAACCGTCGGCGGCGGATGGTGGAGCGAGAAGATCGGTGAGGAACTGAGGCGCGGCTCAGCGTCGTGGCTCAGGCCTGTCGGTACTCGCCCTGGTAGACGTAGAGAAAGGGCATGTTGCCGCGCAGGCCGTGCCGGATGGAGGAGGAGACGACCTCCTTGGCGGTGACGGCGGCCTCAAGCGGGGAGGCGCCCTTGGCGAGCTCGGCGGTCACCGCGGCGGCCAGGGTGCAGCCGGCGCCGTGGACGCGCTCGGTGCCCACGGCCTCAACCTCGAGGACCTCCAGGGTGGTGCCGTCATAGAAGACGTCCAGCGCAGTACCGGTGCCCAGCGACGGGCCGGCCTTGGCCAGGACATTGGGGACGCCCTGGTCGTGGATGCGCTTGGCGGCGTCCTTGAGCTGCTCGACGGAGGTGATCTCCTCCATGCCCGCCAGCGTGGCGGCCTCGAAGAGGTTCGGGGTGGTCATCGTGGCGCGCGGCAGGATCTTGGTGCGCAGGGCGTTATCCACCTCGAGGGCGCCCCCGAACTCCTGGCCCTTGCAGATGAGGACCGGGTCGAGCACCACGGCGGGGAAGTCGTAGGTCTCCAGGGCCTGCTCGACGACATCGATGGTGGGCGCCGTGCCCAGCATGCCGATCTTGACGGCGTCGATACGCGCGTGGACGGCGGCGCAGGTCTCGATCTGGTCGGCGATGACGCCGGGCTCCACCGGGACGAAGCGGTGGTTCCACCCGTCCTTGGGGTCCATGGACACGATGCAGGTCAGGGCCGTGCAACCGTAGACGCCGAGGGTGTGGAAGGTCTTGAGGTCGGTCTGGGCGCCGGCGCCGCCCGAGGCCTCGGAGCCGGCGATGGTCAGGGCGATGGCAGTCATGGGTCAAGCCTGCACCGGCCGGGGCGCACGAGCCAAGCCGGGCCGGTCGTATGGAACCGGCCCGGCTCGGTGGGCGCGCTGTGAGTGGCGACGAGCTCAGGCGTTGGCGATGGTCCAGCGGTGGCCGCGGTGCGCGTCCTTCTCGGCCTCGTCCACCAGGGCGACGGCGAAGTCGGCCACGGAGATCTCACTGCCCGCGGGCTGGTCGCCGCCCTCGGTGTAGGTGCCGGTGCGCGGCTTGTCGGTGAACTCCGGGGCGGGGGAGAGGAAGGTCCAGGTCAGGGCGCTGCCGGCCTCGCGGTAGAGGTCGAGGACCTCGGTGAAGGCCAGGGCCTCGGGCTTGTACTCCTCGGGGAACCCGGGGGTGTCCACCAGGCGGGTGCCGTCGGGGGTGAGCAGGGAGCCGGCGCCGCCGACGACGATGAGCCGGCCGGTGGGGGCAGCCGCGATGAGAGCGCGGTGGGCGTCAATGACGGGCTGGGCGGACTCCCCGCGGCCGGCGGAGACGGTGATGACGGTGGCGTCGGAGCTGTTGATGAGGTGGACGACGGCCTGCGTGTCGGCCAGGGTGAGGGTGACGTCCTGCGCGGCGCCCTCGGCGTGACGGCCCGAGCGCGAGGCGGAGGCGACCTCGTGGCCGCGGCCGGCGGCCTCGGCGACGGTGGCCGAGCCGACCATGCCGGTTCCTCCGATGATGGCGATCTTCATGACTTCCTCCAGGTGGGTGGGATGCGTATCCGGGGCGAGCGCGCCGGGTGCCGGCGAGCCCGCGATGACTCGATGATATGATTCAGATACTGAGTACCTCAAAGTAACTAAAGGAGTGTGTCGTGTCACGGACGGAGGGGCTGATGGTTGAGCGGCGGGAGGCGGCACGAGGCGGCGTCAGCAGTGCGAGGAGCGCCGTCGCCGCTCGCGGCATCGACACTGCGTGTGTGGAAGGCGCGATGGAGCTGTCCTCAGGCGAGTCAGGAGAGGCGGCTACTCGGGAGAGCGCCCCATGCTGCGAGGTTCCAGCCGCGGAGGGAACTCAGGCGCCGGTCTTCGACTTCGACATCCTCTCGCCCGCCTGCCCGTCGCGCACGGTGCTGCGCCACGTCGTCGACCGCTGGACCCCGCTGGTGGTGACGGTCCTGGCCGACGGGCCGAGCCGCTTCGGCGAGCTGCGCGCTCGGGTCGGCGGGGTGACGCCCAAAGTCCTCACCCAGACGCTGCGATCCATGGAGCGCGATGGCCTGGTGACGCGCACCCAGTTGCCGGGCGTGCCGCCACGGGTCGACTACGAGCTGACCGACCTGGGTCGCAGCCTCCAGGCCCCCATCGACGCGCTGCGCACCTGGATCCACACCCACTCAGCCCAGATCCTGGCCCACCGCGAGTCCTACGACGCCGTCGAATCCTGACGCCCCGGCGCGATCGGGACGTGAGTGCGCGTGTTCCCGCGGCTGTTTCTACGGCTGGGGACATTCTGCGCGGCCGGGTGCCGTCCCGGTCGGCCGGGGACGTGCCGCGCGTTCGGGGACAGGATTCCGGTCCCGACGGCGTCGAATGCCCCCGCCCGGAATGACACGCCCCCGGCCGCGCGCCATGTCCCCGTCGGTGGTGGGCTCGCGGGCTCAGGCGGCCGGTGCCGTGTGTTCAGGAGGTGGGACCGCACCCGACCGCGCCCGGCACCGCGGGCCAGGAAGTGGGGCGGAGCCTGCTGGTGGTTGTCGGTGGCCATCGGGGCCGACTGCGTGACTGACCTCGCCGTCGCCTCGCCAATGGCCGCCCCGGCCGACGGGACGATGAGGAAATGAGTACCGCGCCGCCGCCGAATCGGGGACCATAGATCTATGAGCGCCGCCACGTCCCTCCCGCCATCCCTCAACGACATCGTCTTCCACGTCCTGGACCCGCTTGAGGCCGTGGAGCGGGACATCTTCCTCACGCGCGCCGAGGCCTGGTACCCCGACCTCCTCGACGGGCTCACCACCCTCTACGGCGACGCCGCCGAGGAAGAGGCACTCAACCTACTGGCCCTGGCTGCCCGGGCCTACGCGGAGCGCGACTACGAGCTGCGCCGCCTGGATCTGGCCCGTACCCTCGACCCCGCCTGGGCCCAGCACCCGGGCCGCGTCGGATACGCCGCCTACACCGAGCGCTTCGCCGGCACCCTGCGCGGCGTGGAGGACCGCATCGACTACCTGCGCGAGCTGGGCGTCACCTACCTCCACCTCATGCCCCTGCTCACCCCGCGCCCCGGTGACTCCGACGGCGGCTACGCGGTCGCCGACTACCGCACCGTGCGCCCGGACCTGGGCACCATGGAGGACCTCGAGCACCTGGCCGGCGAGCTGCGCGCCGAGGGCATCTCCCTGGTGGTGGATCTCGTCCTCAACCACGTGGCCGCCGAGCACGAGTGGGCGGTGCGGGCCCGCGCCGGCGAGCAGCGCTACCGCGACTACTTCCTCATCTTCCCCGACCGCACTGAGCCCGACGCCTACGAGCGCACCCTGCCGGAGGTCTTCCCCGACTTCGCCCCCGGCAACTTCACCTGGGACGACGGCGTGGGCGGCTGGGTGTGGACCACCTTCAACTCCTTCCAGTGGGACCTCAACTGGCGCAACCCCCACGTCATGGCCGAGTTCGCTGGCATCGTCCTGGACCTGGCCAACCGCGGCGTCGAGGTGCTGCGCCTGGACGCCATCGCCTTCACCATCAAGCGCAAGGGCACCGACTGCCAGGGCCAGCCCGAGGTCCACGCCATCACCGAGGTCCTGCGCGCCCTGACCCGCATCGTCTGCCCCGCCGTCGACCTCAAGGCCGAGGCGATCGTCGCCCCCACCGAGCTCCTCCAGTACCTCGGCCAGGGCAAGTACACCGGCAAGGTCTCCGACCTGGCCTACCACAACTCCCTCATGGTCCAGATCTGGTCCATGCTCGCCGCGCGCGACACGACGCTGGCGGTCGAGGCCCTCCAGAACCTGCCGGTCGAGCCCTCCACCGCCACCTGGATCACCTACCTGCGCTGCCACGACGACATCGGCTGGGCCATCGACGACGACGACGCGGCCGCCGTGGGCCTGAGCGGCTACGACCATCGGTCCTTCCTGTCCGACTGGTACAGCGGCGAGTACCCCACCTCCGACGCCGCGGGCCTGGTCTTCCAGCACAACCCGGCCACCGGGGACCGGCGCATCTCCGGAACGGCCGCCTCGCTCATCGGGATCGAGGCCGCCGCCGAGGCCTGGGAGGGCGTCACCGATGAGACCCCCGAGCACAAGGCCGAGGCGCTGTGGACCTGGCGCGAGGAGCGGATCCACGCCCTGCGCATGGCCCACGCCATCGTCTACGGCTGGGGCGGCATCCCCGTCCTGTGGAGCGGGGACGAGCTCGCCCAGCCCAACGACCCCAACTGGGACACCGAGCCGGGCCACGAGGCCGACTCGCGCTGGGCCGGTCGCCCCCGACTCGACGAGGGTCGGCTGGCCAACCGCCGCGACCGCTCCACCGTCGAGGGGCGCGTCTTCACCGACCTGGCGCGAATGGCGCAGGTGCGCGCCGGCCTGCCGCAGCTCGACGCCGCGGTGCGCACCCAGGTCCAGGACGTCGACGACCCCGGGGTGCTGGTGACCTACCGCGACCACCCGCGCGGCAGCTTCGTGGGCGTGTACAACGTGACGCCGCAGTGGCGTTCGGTGGCCGCCGACCAGCTCGCCCGGCTCGGGGTCATGGGGGCCACCGACGTCCTGACCGACACGGTCCCCTTCGGCTCCACCACGCTGGACGGGGCGGGGGACGGGCGCGTGCCCGTTCCGCCCTACGCCGCCTGGTGGCTGGTACGCCCCACGGACTGAGACGGACCAAGGTCCCGGCACGGAGTTGGGCCCCGGGCGGCGGGCGTGCATCATTAAGGGCGTGACCCGCCGCAGCCTCTCCACCTCGTCAAACGCCCCCGATTCCGCAACCGCTTCTGCGACCACGGCGGTCACTGAGCCATCCGACGTCGCCCGGGAGACCGCGCTCGTCTCCGCGGCACTGGACTCGGCCACGCCCGCGGCCCTCCTGGCCGGGGCCATCGACGTCGAGCAGGCACCCCGCCCGCTGAGCGTCTTCGACCTCATGCGCATCGGCATCGGCCCCTCCTCCTCCCACACCGTGGGCCCCATGCGGGCCGGCCGCGCCTTCAGCCGAGCCCTGGCCGAGGCGGTCCGCCCAGGCGGCGCGGGGGCGTCCGACGGCGAGTGCGCCTCATCGGCCCCGGGCGCCGGCCTGCCGCAGCCCACCCGCGTCACCGTCGAGCTCTACGGCTCGCTGGGCGCCACCGGCCGCGGGCACGCCACCGACCGCGCCGCCGTCATGGGTCTGGCCGGCTACGAGCCCGAGACCGTCCCCGCCGTCGTGTGCGAGTCCCTCATGGAGGAGGTCGAGGCCGCCGGCGAGCTGGTGGTCGACGGCGTCGGTCCCATCCCCTTCAGCCCGAGCGCCGACATCCACTTCCTGCCCGGGCGGGTCCTGCCCTACCACGTCAACGGCATGACGCTGACCGCCTACTGCGCCAGCGGCGCCGAAATCCTGCGCCGCACCTACTACTCCGTGGGCGGCGGCTTCGTCATGGAGGACGTCGGCACCCCCGGGTCGCCGTCGATTCAGGCCCTGGCGACCGCCTCCGCCTCCCAGGCCCACGCCACCCCCGCGCCCTTCCCCTTCACCACGTCGGCCGCGATGCTGGCGATCTGCGAGCGCGAGGGCCTGAGCGTCTCCGACGTCGTCCTGGCCAACGAGCTCTCCGCCCGCAGCCGCGAGGAAGTCATGGCCTATCTGGACCGGCTGCGCGCCACGATGCGCGCCTGCATCGAGGCCGGCATGAATGCCGAGGGCATCCTGCCCGGCGGGCTCGGCGTGCGCCGACGCGCCAAGGCCCTCCATGAGCGGCTGTGCGCCCAGTCGAGTGGCCCGGCTGCCGCCTTCACCATGGCCGACCCCCTGCGCGGCATGGACTGGGTGGACCTGTTCGCGCTCGCGGTCAACGAGGAGAACGCCGCCGGGCGCCGCGTCGTCACCGCCCCCACCAACGGCGCGGCCGGCATCGTCCCGGCGGTCCTGGCCTACTACGAGCGCTTCATTCCCGGGGCCGACGACGACGGCGCCCGCCGCTTCCTGCTGGCCGCCACGGCCGTGGGCGGGCTCATCAAGACCAATGCATCGATCGCGGGGGCCGAGGTGGGCTGCCAGGGGGAGGTCGGCTCGGCCTCCTCGATGGCGGCCGCCGGCCTGGCCGAGGCCCTGGGCGGGACGCCCGCCCAGGTGGAGAACGCCGCCGAGATCGCCATGGAGCACAACCTGGGGCTCACCTGCGACCCGGTGGGCGGGCTCGTCCAGATCCCCTGCATCGAGCGCAACGCGGTGGCCGCGGTCAAGGCCATCAACGCCGCCCGCATGGCCCTGTGGGGCGAGGGCCGGCACGCCGTCAGCCTCGACACCGTCATTGAGACGATGCGCCAGACCGGCGAGGACATGCTCGCCAAGTACAAGGAGACCTCCCGCGGCGGCCTGGCCGTCAACGTCGTGGAGTGCTGACCAAAAGCCGCGGAATACACCCACCGAATCTGAACCCCATTATTGATTTGGACGTGAGAGCCGACGCCTTTGACGATTACTTAAACGTCGATCAGCACTAGGTGTTGGCCTGGAATGAAGGTGAGGGAGAGGGCGTACTGATGCTGCTTGCTGTGGCTCCTTTGGTTGGTGCGCTTCTGGAGACTCTTCGATAGGTAGAGAAGAGCGGATGTTTCGTGCCACGTCCTTCATTCCTGAGTCTTCGAGGATCTTGGCGGCATCTTTGATATCCCTTATGGCATTTTCAATACCCCATTTTTCGAGTGGCTTCTGTTTGCTGTCGATGAAAGGTTCTCCGAAGTAAAGTCGACTTCCGGCAAGAGCTCTCCATAATACTAAATTAGTGAAGTTGACATCAATATCTCCGTTTTCCCTTCTGTTTGTGTGGCTGCAATACATGGTGATGGTGATCGGATCCTCAAGAATCTCGAAAAGCCATTTAAGTCCGGTCTTATTTAGTGTGTGAGATACTCTACTTGACTTGTTGAGAACGGTTGAAGCGGCCTCATAGAAAGCCTGTTTGTTGCTGTCGGACATCCCAATGTGTTGTCGTAACGCCGTCACAAAGGGGAGCAGTATCTTTGCTGATACCTTGCGACCTGCTCGATCGCTGTATAGGAGCATATACAGCAGTGCCGCCACGACTTCCTCTTCGGGCACGTACTTCAACAATTCCGAATAGGACTCAGGCTTGAGGAGGCCACTAGCCTTGAGATGAGATTTTATACAGCCGAGAACTATGCTGAGCGTCAGAGAGTTGAGGTTTCTTGAATCGTCGCGAGAATTTGCAATTAGAGGCGAATTCAAGTAGTTATTTAGGCCAGGAACCAGCGTTTTAAGGTCACTGGCAGGAATTTGTTCGTCGGGACGTCGATTGATGATAAGCGAGTCGATTAACGCTTCAATAAGGCATTGTAATGCATATCGTCGAGTAGGTTCGTGATAGATACGGCTGGCTGAATCTATGATATCGCGCAGAGAATCGGAGGAATACCGTTGACTTAACGGATTGTCAGGCGAGCTTCCGTTGCGGATTATTCTAGCGAGGTCTCTATAAGTCATGGCGGTTACAGTGATGACTGACGGTGGGTCGTCGTGATGCTCTGGATTAAAACGTTGCTGACTTATGTACTTTATATTTGCTTGGGGATCAGGGAGTCGGTCGATTCGAGAGATGAGTCTGCAACTAGTAAGGATATCTTTTTCCGGCTCAGGTAAGTTCTGAAGTGCAGTCTGCACCTTACCGGACATCAGGGCGGCGTCTAGTAGCATTCGATTCAGCATTTTTTCTCGAATCATTTTCTCGCTTCGAGAGTCAAGTGAATCAAGTAGTGCTTCGTGGCGGCCCCGCATAATTGAATGCGCTGATAGAAGTTTTCTTTCGATCGACTGATTGTGGAGAAACGCGAAATATGACTTATATCCGTCCCGTCGTGGAAGTTTCTTAACTTTGTAGCTAGAATGACCTATGTCACATATTTCACCTTTTAATAAACTGAAAATTCTCTCGATCCAATCGATCCACTCGATTGAGCCAATTGTCTCTTGGAGGTATCTGTCCCGTTCCTTTTCGTTGGAGAGTGACGATGCAAATTTAATAAGTCGAGCATGAAATGTTTTTGAGTTTTCTCCTGAAGTGGTCCTATCTTTCAGGAAAAGCGATTTAATTTCTTTGTGCATTTCCTCATTCAGGTCTTCGGTGATGTAGAGTTCTAATAGGTGACGTGGTTGACGTAAGAGGATAAACGGCTGACGGAACAAAGCAAGCATGTTAAACAACAGTGCCATGCTGACAACTATTAAACAAGAAAGCCATATGGAGGTTCCTAGGAGACGAGGATTTTCGATCGTCCAGAACAGTGAGGATTGCTTCTTGTCGGGTATCAGTCTCGAGAAGAAGGGGAACAGAAAAACGATCAGGGTGATAACTTTAAATACCGGCGCCCAAAGTATCTCACTGACGTATGACTTAGAAATAAGATATGTAGACAAAGGTTGACCAAAATATGACCCACCTTGTTTTCGATCGCGAACGGCATTTGCTGTGGTGGTCGCAGTGAAAGCGAGGACTGCCAACATCGCCGCACTGCTTTTGCCTAGAATTCCCGAAGGAGAGCCATCGTCATGAATGATGAAGTTCCATATTTCCCATTCTGGACGCTTTGTGATTAAAATTGTCAAAAATAGGACAAATAAAAAAGAAAGACTCTGACTCAGTGGCCCTAATCTAAGACGAATTAATGTGTCATCTAATGGCTCCGAAAATCTATTCGCTTTGCGAAAAAAACGAAGAAGAAATTTCCAGTAAAATAAGTTGATTGCTGTGTATGTGGCTAGAATCGTTAAAATTGTGGCGATGGTCGACATGTAACCTATAGTAACAGAGTTCGCTTGCTGTGGGTTGGCTATTTTTAGTTTCTTATTGAAGTAGATTTGAAATGGTGGGGGCTCAGCATTTCGCACTGCGCCCCACCATTTCAAATCTCAGATTCGTCAGCCGTTCTGGTTGCCGGACTGCTGACCGCCGTCGGGCCGGCCGCCCTTGCCTCCCTGACCACCGGCGCCACCACCCATGGGGCCGCCCGTCCCGGCCGACAGCGCCGAGGCCGTCCCCGTGGCCGAGCCGCCCGACGACGTCGCCACCGTGTACTGCTGGCCCTCGGTGAGCCCCAGCACCGTGATCGCCTCGGCCGTGAAGTCGACCTTGACCGAGGCCACCTGGGACCCGGAGGAGTCCTTGACGGTGAGCGTGTCCCCCGCGCTCACCGACGGCGAGCCCGTCACCCCCACGAGCTGGCTCTCGCCGTTGGCGTCCACCGAGCCGTCCATCGCGCCGGCCTGGCCCGAGACCACCACGATCCCGCCCTTGACGTAGGCCGAGCCGTTGGAGTCGATACCGTCGGAGGAGGCGTAGGAGACCTCCACCTCACCGCCGCTGATCGTCAGCACCGAGCCGTCGTCGGACTCGGAGTCGGCATTCTCGTGCCCCTCGATGACGTGGTCGCCATTGGAGGCGTTGATGCCGTCGTCGCCCGCCGCGATGGACAGCTCCCCGCCCGCCACGTTGACGAACGGCGCCTGCAGCCCCTCATCGGCCGCGTTGACGGTGACCTTCCCGGAGTCCTGCGTGTAGCTCACCCCGGCGTTGATGCCCTTGGGCGAAGGCGTCGAGGAGTCCGCCGTCGACTCCTGCCCGGGCGGGGCCTGCTCCTCAACGGTGGCGTTGGCCTGGCCGCCGCCGGCCGTGATCGTCAGGGTCGTGTCCTTGACGGTGACGTCCGTGGTCGCCGAGATCGCGTCGTCGGTGGAGGTCAGCGTGATGCTGGCCTTGCCCAGGGAGATGAAGCCCTTCGTCTCGTCGTCGCCCTCACTGGACTTCAGGGCGTCGCCCCCGGCCTCCACCGTCAGCGTCCCGGACTCCACCACCAGGTAGTCCTTGCCGCGCAGGCCGTCGTCGGCGGCCTTGACCGTGATGGTGGCGTTCCCGGTGATGATGAGGCCGTTCTTGGAGGAGAGGCCGTCCTTGTAGGAGCCGGTCACGTCCAGCTGGCCGGTTCCGGTGACGGTGAGGGTGTCGGAGGAGAACAGGGCCGCGGTGGCCTCCTGCCCCGAGGCGTAGCTCGCGCCGTCGGTCAGCGTGTTCTTGGAGTCCTTGGCCAGGACCACGATCGCGTTGCCGGCGTCCTGGATGTCGATGGCCGGCCCGTCCGAGCTCGTGATGCTCGCGCCGCTGAGAACCAGGCGCACGTCGGCCTTGGGGGCCTTGACGACGATCCGCCCGTTACTGAGCTCACCGCTGATGACATAGGTGCCACCGCCGCTGATGGTGACGGTGCCCCCGTCGACCTTCACGTTGCTCGACGTCGACCCGCTGGCCGAGGCCGACGAGCCCGACAGCGTGATCGTGGTGGCCGACGACGTGTCCGGGGTCCCGGCGTCGTCCGCGGAGCTCGAGGCGTCCTCCACCGAGGCGTTCGCCCCCAGGATGTCGGAGACGCTCGCGCCGGTCGACGCCGTGGCGACCGACGAGGAGATCGTCGTCCACGTCGTATCCGACTCACTCGAACTCGAGGCGCTGGCGTTGCCGGAGGCCGAGGAGGTCGAGCAACCGGCCGCCAGGGCGATCGCGGCCAGGAACGCGACTGCTCCGGTCGCGCGGCGGCGGAGTCGGTTGAGGGGCGTGGTCGTCGTCTTGGTGGTCTTCATGGTGTCTGGGCCTCTTCTTCTCAGGTTCTTCTCGGGTCCGGTGTCGGATCGTGGGTGGTCTGGGTGCGGCGCTCAGGCGGCGCTCGCGGTGGCGCGGGTGGCGCCGATGCTCTCCAGGCTGGAGCGGTCGGTGCCGAACAGGTCGGCGAGCTCGTGGGTCAGGGTCCGGTACCACCGGTTGGCGGGGAGCTCGGGGTGAAGCAGCGCCATGCCGGTGGCGTACTTCGAGATGCGGGCGGGGCGGTGCCCGGCGTCCCACAGGACCCGGTCCGCAGGCGAGGGCGTGGCCGGATTCTTCGTCTCGACGACGGCGAGGCCCGCCACCGCCACCGGCTCGCCGCCGTCGATGGCCGCGGTCAGGTGGACCGGGCGCAGGGCCTGCGGGGCCCCGGCGACTCCGGCGGTCCTCGTGCGGACCCCCGGTGTCAGGCGCCGCCAGGTCAGGGACGTGTCGATGGTGGCCCGGGCCTCGGCGCGCGGCAGGTGCAGGGTGGTGCGCTCATAGGTGGTGGCCAGCACCGGCCGCAGCGCGGCGGCGACAGCCCGAGCCACAGCCGGACCGGTGACCCCCGTGCTCGCCAGGCAGGCGGCCACGAAGGCGCGGCCCGAGCCGGTGAGGCGGGAGGCGTCGTCGGGGTGGTAGCCCATGCGCCGCTTGACGGTGGTGCCGCGCGCGCCGCGGGTCTTGACCTCCAGGAAGCACAGTCCGGAATCCAGGTAGGTGCGAGTGCGCACCTTGAAACGCCGACGCCGCTTGCGGGCCGTGAGCATGAAGGCCTCCAGCCCCGGGGTGTCGAAGTAGGTCGAGGCGTAGGAGAAGCGGCGCCTCCCGTCGATGTCCAGGACCCGAGCCTCGGAGATGAGACCGCCCACGAGCTCCTGCGCGCGCTCCAGCGGCACCAGGTACTTGCGGTCCACCCGGGTCAGCAGGCCGGCGGCGCTGTTGAGCTCGGCGAGACTGGTCGGAGCCAGGTGGTCGGCGTTCAGGGAGTCCGACGTCGGAGCCTGAGACCCAGCGGAGAAGGCTGCCGGGGAGGTGCTCACGGTCGCCGTTGAGGTCATCGTCGTGGTCATCATCGGGGTCCTTGTCTGTCCTGGTCTGTCCTGTTGGCTTCGTTCGGGCGGCGCTCAGTGCGAGGCCACGGCCGCGGGCGAGGCCGCCGGCTGCGCGGTGGAGCGAGTGACGTACTGTGCGGCGGGCGCCATGGTGAGGGGCTGGGCCTCGACGGGCTCGGTGCGGGAGCCGGCCTGCGCGGCGTTCAGGCGCGTGCCGCTCCAGGGCTGGGCGGTCTGTGCCTCGCTAGCGACGGCGCCGATCGGCTCGGTGACCGGCTGCGCGGCGGGGGTGACGTCGTCGAAGGCCGCGGCCGTCTCGAGCTCAGCCGGGGTGTGACGCGGCACCCGGAAGCGGACGTCAACGGTGGTGGTGTCGTCGACCAGGTCGAGGCGCTGGACCTCCACCGAGCGGACCTGCCCGCCCAGGGTGCGCTCCAGGTGCGCGATGAGGGCGGTCTCGTTGGTGATGGCGTGGTCGAGGACGATCACCTGGTGACGGTTGCGGCGCATGAGCGCGGGGTGGTCGCCGATCCACAGGGCGGCGACGACGGTGCCCATGAGGGCCGCCACCATCCCGATCGGCGCGGTCTGGATGCCGCCGAGCAGACCCAGGGCCAGGGCCGCGAAGAAGTAGGCCACCTCGTGCTGGGCCAGCTCGGTGGAGCGCAGGCGGATGATGGACAGAACACCGAAGAGCCCCAGCCCCAGTCCGGCCGCGATGCTCGCCGTCGACAGCAGCAGGGTGACGGCCAGAACGCCCACGTTGACGCCGATGTAGGCGGCCATGAGGTCCTTGCGCGCGTGGCGGGGGGCGTAGAGGGCCCCGACCAGGACGGCGAGGGCGATCAGGTCGGCGGCGATGTAGGTCAGGGTGGTCAGGCTCATCGGGAGGCTCCTGTCGGGTCAATCGGACCGGTGATGGGGCCTGACCGCAGGGTGGGCAGCAGGGGAGCGCCCTCAGCGCGCCGCGGCCTTGTGCGGCTCCGTCCGGTGACAAACAGTCAACGGGCGCATTCCATGAGCGCGCTGTGAACAGAGCATGGGGGAGGCATGACTTGCCGCGCCGCGGCGTGAGGCGGCCAACAGCGCCCCCACAGGCGGGCGGTGCCCGGGACCTGTGGAGGCGCTGGTCAGGGGTGGGGTGGAAGCGTGAGGGCCGCTGCTCAGGCCGCGAGCTGGCGCGACTGGGCCTGACGCCAGTAGCGCCCCAGATCCCGCTTGATGGTGCGGTTCCATCGGTTGGTGGGCAGGTTCGCGTACAGCAGCGCCATGCCGGTGGCGTACTTCGAGATGCGGGCCGGCCGGTGGCCCTGATGCCACAGGAGTCGGTCCGTGGGGGAGGCCGTAGAGGGGTTCTTCGTCTCGACGACGTTGAGGTGATCCACCATGACGCCCTGCTCGAGGCGCCTGCCGTCGGGGCCGAACAGGTCCCAGGTGAGCTGGGTGTCGAAGGTGGCGCGGGCCTCGTCGTGGGGCAGGTGCAGGGTGGTGCGGCTGTAGGTCGAGTCCATGACCGGGACGAGGGCATCGGCGATCGTGCGCGCCTCGTCCGACGAGCAGGTGCCGGACTCCACGAGGCGCTCGATGACGAACAGGCGACCGTCGGGTGTGATGCGGTCGGCGTCGTCGGGATCGTACTTGAAGCGGTCCTTGACCGTGGCCTCGCGCGACCCGTTGGTCTTGACCTCCAGGAAGCACAGGCCGGAGTCTAGGTAGGTGCGGGTGCGGATCTTGTAACGCCGACGGCGCTTGCGGGCCGCCAGGAAGTAGGCGTCCAAGCCAGGGGTGTCGAAGTAGGTCGAGGCGTAACGGAAGTGGCGCAGGCCGTCGATCTGGAGGACCTGCGCTCGCGGGGCGAGATGGCTGATGACGTGCTGGGTGTCGCCCGGGGGAACCAGGTACTTGCGGTCCATGCGGGTCAAGAGACTCGCCTCGGAGTTGAGCTCGGCGAGGGAGATCGTGTTGATGCCGTCGGTGTTCAGCACGGTGCAGTCCTTTCCGGGATCGGGAGTCGCGAGGTGGGGGAGCTGGTGCTGCTGGGTGGCAGCGGTGGAGGAGGGGCGGCGGCAGTGGCTGCGTGGCGGGTGCGGTGGGAGCAGTGGACGCTGTGGGTGCGCGATGTCCTCGAGGCGATGAGGCGGACCCGATGCGGTGGCGCCGCCGGTGAGGCGAGCCTGCGCGGTCAGTTGTAGCGGGGCTGGACCATGGACGGTGGGGTCGCCTGAGCGTGCTGCTGGGAGGCGGGGGCCTGTTGCTGGTGGTGACCGGTGATCCAGTCGTAGCGAGGCGGGGCAGTGGCTGCTCTCGCGGCGCTGTCGGCCACGGGGGTCTCGGGCCAGAGCTGCTGGCCGGCGGGCTGAACCTGAGCGGCGGCCTGAACGGGGGCCTGAGGCGGGGCCTCCCGGACCAGGTGGGGACCCTGCTGCGTCTCCTCCTGCTGTAGCTGGGCGGCCGGTGGTTGAGTCGGCCTCGCTGCGCGGGAGCGAGGACGCAGTCGGTAGTGGACCTCGACGATGGTGGTGTCGTTGACCAGGTCCAGGCTCTTGAGGTCGACGCTGCGCACATGGGCGCCGAGCAGGTCCTCGAGCTCGGTGATGAGCTCGTTCTCGTCGCTGATGGCCCGGTCGAGGGTGACGACCTGGTTGCGGTTGCGGCGCATGAGTGCCGGGTGGTCACCCACCCACAGGGAGGCGAGGATGAGAGCCATGAGGATGGCGACGATGATGAGGTGGGTCTTGATGCCGCCGAGCAGGCCCAGGGCCAGGGCCGCGAAGAAGTAGGCCACCTCCCCCTGGGCCAGGGAGGAGGAGCGCAGGCGGATGATGGACAGAACACCGAAGAGTCCCAGGCCCAGACCGGCTCCGACGTTGTCGCTCGTCGACAGCAGCAGGGTGACGGCCAGGACGCCCACGTTGACGCCGATGTAGGCGGCCACAAGGTCTCGGCGCCCATGGCGCGGAATGTAAAGGGCTCCGACCAGGAAGGCGAGGGCCACAAGGTCGGCGCCGATGTAGGCCAGTGTCAGTGGTAGGTCTTGCAACACCTGCTGCATGAGGATGTCCTTGGGGGAGGTGGGTTTGGGAACTGTATTATTACGTTAACATAACGATAGGTTGGTTTGTATAAATCGCGCTAGGGCGCAAGCCTCCTGGTCGGTGTGAGGCTGCATACTCTCGGAGCAACCTTTCCCGTTGTCACGGTTGTCACCGGCCTGGTGTGTGCTGGCGGCGGGAGGTGGCGATTGAGGTGGTCGCTTTCGATGTCATCGGATCCCGGTCACCTGCTGGATGTTCGCTGGATGTGGCGACACGCCGAAGGGGCGCGTCTGAGAGGGTGAATTCTGCGTCTTCATCCCCAGGGCTGGGGGTAGAGCGCTGCCAACGACCGGCCGTGCCTGTGGTTAAGGGGTGCGAATAGATGTCGTACCCGTGCAGGACCATCGTTGTGCGGATTGCGGGGATGGGGTCGAGGGCCTCTGGCGGGGTGCTCACGGACTGTCTCCACCAGCCGTCCACAGAGAGGTCAAGGTTTTCCACAGAGGGGAGGGGTGGTGTGCACAGGGCCACGTTAGACACAGCATCTTGGGGTGATGGACCCGGATCACCCCAAGGGGTAGTGTCTTGCTCCGCGGGGCCGTTCTGGCCTCCCGTGAATGACAAGCGTGTGGTGCCGCCGGCGCAGTCCCTGTTCGGGGACGGGCCGCAGTCACCGCCACTCGACCCTGAGGAAGAGACGGACATGGCGATCACCATCTACAGCAAGCCCAACTGCGTCCAGTGCACGGCCACCTACCGCGCCATGGACAAGGCCGGCCTGTCCTACGAGACGGTGGACATCTCCTTGGACGCTCAGGCCCTCGAGCAGGTCAAGTCCCTGGGATACGCCCAGGCCCCCGTCGTCGTCGCCGGAGAGGACCACTGGTCCGGCTTCCGTCCGGACAAGATCAAGACCCTCGCCCTGGCCGTCGAGTCCGTCGCGGTCTGAGGCCGCGGGGGCGCGCCGTGAGTAGCGGGCCTCTGCTGGTCTACTTCTCCTCCACCTCGGAGAACACTCACCGATTCGTGGGCAAGCTCGGCTTCCCGACGGCGCGCATCCCCCTGAGGCGCACGGAGCCGCCGCTGACTGTGGACGAGGAGTATGTCCTGGTCGTGCCCACCTACGGTGGCGGCTCTGTCAAGGGAGCGGTGCCCAAGCAGGTCATCGCCTTCCTCAACAACCCGGACAACCGGGCCCTGTGCCGGGGCGTCATCGCCTCGGGCAACACCAACTTCGGCCAGGCCTACTGCCTGGCGGGTGACATCATCGCCAGCAAGTTGGGGGTGCCGTTCCTGTACCGCTACGAGCTGCTCGGCACCCCCACGGACGTCGCACGCGTCAAAGAAGGATTGGAAAACTTTTGGCAGACACGCTGACGGACACCGGCTCTGAGACCGTGTCCTCCCCGGAGCTGGACTACCACGCGCTCAACGCGAAGCTGAACCTCTACGACGCGGACGGCAGGATCCAGTTCGACGCCGACCACGAGGCGGCCCGGCAGTACTTCCTCCAGCACGTCAACCAGAACACGGTCTTCTTCCACGACCTGGAGGAGAAGCTCGAGTATCTGGTCGAGGAGGGCTACTACGAGGGTCACATCCTGGACAAGTACTCCCCGGAGTTCGTCAAGTCCGCCTTCAAGGCCGCCTACGCCCACAAGTTCCGCTTCGAGACCTTCCTGGGCGCCTTCAAGTACTACACGTCCTACACGCTCAAGACCTTCGACGGGAAGCGCTACCTGGAGCGCTTCGAGGACCGCGTCACCATGGTGGCCCTCACGCTGGCCGACGGCGACGAGCAGCTGGCCCTCGACCTCGTCGACGAGATGATGTCCGGCCGCTTCCAGCCGGCCACCCCCACCTTCCTCAACGAGGGCAAGGCCCAGCGCGGGGAGCCCGTCTCCTGCTTCCTCGTGCGCATCGAGGACAACATGGAGTCGATCGCCCGCGGCATCAACTCCGCCCTCCAGCTGTCCAAGCGCGGCGGCGGCGTGGCCCTGCTGCTGAGCAACCTGCGCGAGATGGGGGCGCCGATCAAGCGCATTGAGAACCAGTCCAGCGGCGTCATCCCCGTCATGAAGCTGCTGGAGGACTCCTTCTCCTACGCCAACCAGCTCGGGGCCCGCCAGGGTGCGGGGGCCGTGTACCTGCACGCCCACCACCCCGACATCATGCGGTTCCTGGACACCAAGCGCGAGAACGCCGACGAGAAGATCCGCATCAAGACCCTCTCGCTGGGCGTCGTCATCCCGGACATCACCTTCGAGCTGGCCCGCAACAACGAGGACATGTACCTCTTCAGCCCCTACGACGTCGAGCGCGTCTACGGCATGCCCTTCGCGGACATCAACGTCACCGAGAAGTACCGCGAGATGGTGGACGACGGGCGTATCAAGAAGAAGAAGATCAACGCCCGCACCTTCTTCCAGACCCTGGCCGAGATCCAGTTCGAGTCCGGATACCCGTACGTCATGTTCGAGGACACGGTCAACAAGGCCAACCCCATCAAGGGCAAGGTCGTCATGTCCAACCTGTGCTCCGAGATCCTCCAGGTCTCCGAGCCCAGCGAGCTCAACGAGGACCTCACCTACGCCCACGTGGGCAAGGACATCTCTTGCAACCTGGGCAGCCTCAACATCGCCAAGACGATGGACTCCCCGGACTTCGCCCGCACGATCCGCACCGCCGTGCGTGGCCTGACCGCCGTCAGCGACCAGACCCACTTGCCCAGCGTGCCCTCCATCGACCGAGGCAACCACGAGTCGCACGCCATCGGCCTGGGGCAGATGAACCTCCACGGCTTCCTGGCGCGCGAGCGTATCCACTACGGCTCGGAGGAGGGCCTGGACTTCACCAACGTTTACTTCGCCAGCGTCCTGTTCGCCGCCCTGACGGCGTCGAACGAGATGGCCGTGGAGCGCGGGGAGAGCTTCGTCGGCTTCGAGGACTCGGCCTACGCCAGCGGCGAGTTCTTCGAGAAGTACGTGACCCAGGACTTCGTGCCGGTCACCGAGCGCGTCAAGGAGATCTTCGCGGCCTCCAGCGTGCACGTTCCCACGCGTGAGGACTGGGCCGAGCTGGCGGAGAAGATCAAGAAGGGCGGCCTGTACAACCGCAACCTGCAGGCCGTGCCGCCCACCGGCTCGATCTCCTACATCAACAACTCCACCTCCTCGATCCACCCGATCGTGGCCAAGGTGGAGATCCGCAAGGAGGGCAAGATCGGCCGCGTCTACTACCCGGCGCCCTTCATGACGAATGACAACCTCGAGTACTACCAGGACGCCTACGAGATCGGCCCGGAGAAGATCATCGACACCTACGCCGTGGCCACCCAGCACGTGGACCAGGGGCTGAGCCTCACGCTGTTCTTCCCGGACACGGCCACCACCCGCGACGTCAACCGAGCCCAGATCTACGCCTGGCGCAAGGGCATCAAGACCCTCTACTACATCCGCCTGCGTCAGGCCGCCCTGACCGGGACCGAGGTCGAGGGCTGCGTCTCCTGCATGCTGTGAGCCGGCCGCCGTCGGCTGCCTGCCCATGACTGCCGTCGGGGCCGAGAGGACATGATTCCTCCCGGCCCCGACTCTCGTGCTGGATGGGCGAGTGTCTGTTGATGACCGCTCTTGCCATCATCTCCTGTGTGGTGTGTAGTGGCTGTACACATGAGTTGTTTAGCGGATAAACTGCTGTCGTGAAGGTGCGTGAGCTCAACCGACGGATCGAGGCGCTGGGTGGTGTCATGACTCGTCAACGTGGTTCGCATCGACGGTACGAGGTGGTGTCGGCCGAGGGGGTTCGGGCCTTCACTGTTGTTCCTCAACATGCTGGAGAGGTGCCGGTGGGAACGCTGGCTGCGATCGATCGCGACCTTGCGCCGGTCCTCGGGAAAGGGTGGACAAGACGATGACGACGTATGACGTGACGGTGAGTCGCGAGGCGGACAACTGGTTGGCGCAGTGCGTTCAGGAACCCACGGCGCATACCTGGGCCCCTACTCTCGCAGCGGTGCGCGCTGAGATTGTCGACGCCATCATCCTTGCAGCGGATCTGCCGGAGGGGGCTGTCATTGATGTCCGTCTTCTTCCGGATGATGGTCTGCCGGAGTACATCGTGCGGGCACTCAAGGTCGGTAACGACCGGATGGCTCTTCGCTCCGCCGAGGCGGCCTTGCGAAGCGCGACGGAGGAGTCAGTGCATGCCATGCTGGCTCAAGGGCACAGTGTGCGCGACGTCGCCGGCGCCGTGGCGCTCACTCCGGGGCGGATCGCGCAGCTGTCCGCCTAACGGCAGCGGCTCACCTCGCAGCCGAGGACTCCTTGGCACGACGGCGCAGCTCGCGCACGGTGGCGTGCGGATCCTCGCCGGCGGGGAACCCGCGCAGGCGCCAGTACATGGCCAGCAGGGAACCGGTGATCGTGTGCCAGAAGGTCGCCACCGCGCAGGGTGCGGCCACCGCCGCGCTCAGGTACTGCAGGGCGAGCGTTGAACCGAGCCCGGCGTTCTGCAGGCCCACCTCAATACCGATCGTGCGCCGGTCGGCCCGCGAGACCCCGAAGGCTCGCGCCACGGCGTAGCCCAGGGCGTAACCGGTCGCATTCTCCACAGCGATCGCGGCGAACATGAGCGGCCCCGCGGCGGCGATGAGCGGCTGACTCTTGGAGGCCACGGCCGCCACGACCGCGGCGATCGCCACGACTGAGACCCACGGCATCGCCGGCTGGATCCGCGCCACCTGCCGGTGGAAGAAGACGTTGCAGGCCAGGCCCGCACCCACCGGCAGCAGCACGATCTGCACGATCGACAGCGCCATCGACCCAGCTGGCACCTGCATGTAGGTGCCGGCCAGCCACAGAGTCAGCAGCGGGGTGACGATGGGGGCAAGCATCGTGGAGAAGGCGGTCATCGACACCGAAAGCGCCGTGTTGCCCTTGGCCAGGTAGCTCACCACGTTCGACGTTGTCCCTCCGGGCACGCAGCCGATGAGAATGATGCCGACCTTGAGCTCGGGGGGCAGCGGCAGCAGGTTCGCTACGCTCCAGCCCACCAGCGGCATGATCGCGTACTGGCTGAGCACGCCCAGAATGACCGGCTTCGGGTGACGGGCGATCATCGTGAAGTCCGGGATGGACAGGGTCATCCCCATCCCCAGCATCGTGACGGCCAGCAACGGCGTCATGTAACCGGCCAACGGCACGAAAGTGGAGGGTGAGAAGAAGGCGGCGAGGAAGGCGCCGAACATGATGAGCGGGAAGACCGTCACCGCAATGCGGGCGCTGCGGTCCTGTCTCTTCTCGGAGGCCGCGTCGGCGGAAGCCTCGACGTCGGGGGCCGCGCCCGTGGACTCCTTGGAGCGCGGTGCGGTGTTGGTGTCGGTGGGGGCTGTCATGGGATGCCTCGGATCATTGGTGGAGCATCAGCGGGGATACGCCCGGCGACAATAGTCCGAGGAGTGATACGTCGCCGTCTCAGTCCATCGTACGGACACGCTTCAGGTTCCGAGGCCTGAGGCGTTATTCGAGCTCGTCGTCAGTGTCGACGTCGTCGGAGTCGGGCTCGTCCTCGGGCTCACGCCATACCTCGTCGCAGCGGTGGACGCTCGTGGCGATGAGGCGCGCGTTGGGCAGGTCAACGGTGCGTACCCAGTGGCCGGCTGCTAACGGGTTCTTGCCGAAGTCCTCGTGCCGGTTGATGAGTCGCAGCACGAGCACCTCCTCGGGCACGTCAATGTGGATGAGCAGGTCGATTCGCTCGCGCGCCGCGCCCCAACCGCGTGTCTCGAGCGCGAGATAGTTGCCCTCGGTGACGACGACGCCGGTCCCGCTCACGATGCTTCCGGCTGCCACGGACTCGTGGAGGTCCCGCCGGTACACCGGGACGAGGACCCGTGGGGCGCCGTCGGCCCGCACCCGGTCCAGGGTCGTCAGGTAACCCTCGACGTCGAAGGTGTCGGGCGCGCCCTTGCGGTTGCCGCGCCCCAGCTCGTCCAGGACGGCGTTGGACAGGTGGAAGCCGTCCATGGCGACCAGCCCGGCGAAGATGCCCGCCGCTTTCAGCTCGGTCTCCAGCTGCGCAGCAATCGTTGATTTTCCCGAACCGGGAGCTCCCACAAGCCCGACGACGAGGCGCGCGGGTGCGTCGTCGGCCGCCAACCGCTGCCTGAGCTGGTCGACGAGGCTGCTGACAAGGGTGGGGGTTTCGCCCACCCGAACCGTTGGGCTCATGGAACTATTATCTCAGTCAACTAAGTGGCTGAGGCCTGGAGGCGGTATCTGTATCCATTGTGATGCTTTGCCGTTCCTCGTCTTCATGGGATCGGGCTCTCTCAGGAAAAAGACAGCAGCACCCCTCTCCTGCCGATGTCGACGGCGGAAGTCGACGGGAGTTGAAGCCAGCTGGGGCAAGGCCGGGACCTCTGGTGGGCATCAACGTCTGCGGGGTCCAGGTCCTGCAGGACCCGGCGGATGGTCGTTTCCGACGGCAGGGCCTGGCCCGCCGCTAGTCCCAGGGACCGTAGGTTGGCGGCGGTCAGGTCGGTGGCGTGCTCCCGTGTCGCCGTCGGGCTGCGACAGCCCGCGAGCACTCCGGTCACGGCCAGGGACGGGACTGGGACGAAACGACTATTGTGATGGCGGACACGATCGTAGTCTGAGGGGGTCCGCCATGCCGCGCGGCACGAAGTGGGTGCCGTACGCGACTCTTCCGACGTCAGGAAACACACCATGGCAGAGTCCTCTCAGTCGTCACCGTCCTCTTCCTCCCTGCCGCCGGCCACCTCCTCGCCCGCCTCGACCTCGGAGGAGGCCGGCTCGACCGTCAGCCGCATCAACGCTCGCATCATCGGCATCTGCGTGGCCGCCGCCCTGGGCGGGTTCCTCTTCGGCTTTGACACGGCCGTCATCAATGGCGCCGTCGATGCCCTCTCTGACCAGTTCGCTCTCAGCGATGCGCTCAAGGGCTTTTCCGTCTCCTCGGCGCTCATTGGCTGCACGGTCGGCGCCTGGTTCGCCGGGCCGGTTTCTAACCGGATGGGGCGGGTGCCGGTCATGCTCATCGCCGCTGTCATGTTCCTGGGCTCCGCGCTCGGATCGGGACTGGCCTTCGGCGTCATCGACTTCATCGTGTGGCGTGTGGTGGGCGGCCTAGGAGTGGGGGCGGCCTCCGTCATCGCCCCGGCCTACATTGCCGAGGTCTCTCCGGCGAGCGTGCGCGGCCGTTTGGGCTCTCTCCAGCAGCTGGCGATCGTCGTCGGCATCTTCTCCTCCCTGCTGGCCGACGCCTGGTTCTCCGGTCAGGCCGGCGGGGCCGCCAAGGAGCTGTGGCTGGGGATGGAGGCCTGGCGTTGGATGTTCATTGCCGAGGGGGTGCCGGCCCTCGTCTACGGGCTTTTCGCCTTCCGGCTGCCGGAGTCCCCACGCTTCCTGGTGGCGCGCGGCGACTACGACAAGGCCTCCCAGGTGCTCTACGACTTCACCGGAATCATCAACGTCAACCTCAAGATCGAGGAGATCCGCTCAACCATTGACTCCGAGAAGCGCGAGTCCCTGTCCGACCTGCGCGGCTCAGCGCTGGGGCTCAAGCCGATCGTGTGGGTAGGTATTCTGCTGTCCGTCTTCCAGCAGTTCGTGGGCATCAACGTCATCTTCTACTACTCGACGACGCTGTGGCGCACTGTGGGCTTCCAGGAGTCCGACGCCCTGACCATCACGGTCATCACGTCGGTCACCAACATCGTGGTGACGATCCTGGCGATCCTCCTGGTGGACAAGGTGGGGCGCCGGCCCATGCTGCTGGCCGGCTCGTTCTTCATGACGATCTCGCTGGGGCTCATGGCGCTGGCCTTCTCCTTCGCCAACGTCAGTGGTGGTGAGGTGACCCTGGAGGCGCCGTGGTCACCGATCGCGCTGGTGGCGGCGAACCTGTTCGTCGTGGCTTTCGGGGCGACCTGGGGGCCGCTCGTGTGGGTGCTGCTGGGCGAGATGTTCCCCAACCGGATCCGTGCTGGGGCGCTGGCGGTGGCGGCTGCGGCCCAGTGGGTGGCGAACTTCTTCATCTCCACCACGTTCCCGACCTTCTCCAGCATCAGCCTGACCTTCGCCTACGGCTTCTACGCAGTCTTTGCGCTGCTGTCTCTCCTCTTCGTCTTCTTGCGGGTGCCCGAGACCAAGGGCAAGGAGCTCGAGGAGATGGAGGACCTGGCGGTCTGAAAACAGGGTGCTGTGCGGAGTGTCAAGGCTCGGATGGAAATAGAAGTCGTCACCTGCCGCTACTCTTGAGTCGGAGGTGGCGTGAGCCGCCTGTTGTGATCTGATTGTTGGGAGCACACTAGTGGCACGTGGAGACCTGCTTCTCGACCTGGTGGAAGCTGAGCGTCGTGGCGATCGTGACCGCTTCCGGGTCGTTGTTGAAGGGATGATCGCTGAAGAGCGGGCCAACCAGCATCACCTTCTTGCTGACCGTCTTTCTGAGATCATCATGACGACGGGCCAGGGGTTGCCCAGAGACGATCAAGCAGCATCTGTTCGTGAACTGGTCCAGGAAGTGATTCCTCACCGCCGGCTGGATGAGCTCGAACTGGATCCGGTAGTACAGCGTGTTGTCTCTGAACTCATCGAGGAACAACAACGTGCCGATCTCCTACGGAGTTACGGGATAGAACCCCGCCACCGTCTCCTGCTCGCCGGCCCTCCTGGTAACGGCAAGACCAGTGTTGCCGAGTCGATCGCGGCAGAACTCATGCTTCCCCTTTATGTGATTCGCTATGAGGGTGTGGTTTCGAGTTTTCTCGGAGAAACAGCATCACGTTTAGATAACGCATTTGAGTTTGTGAGAACCCGCCGGTGCGTCCTATTCTTCGATGAACTTGACACGATCGCAAAAGAACGCGCTGACGAACACGAAACCGGGGAGATCAAGCGTGTCGTTTCTACACTTCTGCTCCAGATAGATCGCCTCCCCCCGCATGTGATCCTGGTTGGCGCAACGAATCATGACGAGTTGCTGGATCGAGCGGCATGGCGGCGCTTCCAGATCCGTGCCGAGTTGAATCCTCCAACGAGGGCGCAGGCTACCCGCTTCCTGGAACGACTTGCGCGGCGTTTTGGTGGCGATCTCGGCTATGCTCCGAGGACGCTGGCGGATCGCCTTGCGGGATCCAGCTTCGCCGAGTTGGAGGAGTTCGCCATGGATGTCAGGCGCCGCGCCATTCTTGAGCTGCCGGATGCCAACATGCGCAAGATCGTCAAGGAGCGACTCGAACACCGGACAGGTGTGGCCCGCTCATGAGTGACGACGCTCGGCCGCTTCTCGCGTTCAATTCACCTTCTGTGGGAGAACGGGTAAAGCCCAAAGGTCACCGCTTTCCCAAGGTGGTGGGTCCAGGCGGTAGACGGCAGGAAGAGCGTCTGAGCCCTCGGTTCAAAGAGTTATCCGATGCGTTCGAGGCGAAGCGTGCAGAGCTGGGCGAGGGTATGCCGGTTGAAACAGATCCGTCGTTGGTGATTGTGCTGGACCTGGCGGGAAGTGTCGAAGAATTTTATAAGGCAGTGAATAAAGTTGAGGGTCTCGAGTTCCTTGCTGAGATGGCAGGAGATCGGTCAGATCCTGATGATGACTTTCATGAGATGGATCCCAAGAAAGGGCGCACGGAAAAACAGGTTCAGCACTCGCTGCATCTAGTGATGTCCAACGCCAAGGCTGTCGATCAGATGGTCTCGCTCTTTGGTCGTTGGAAAAAGGACCCTAAAGTCAAGTTCGAGCGGGGTTTGAGCAAGTTCAGAAATGTGTTCTCTCAGCTGGTAGATCTTCGGCGTTGGGGGCCAGAGGATCGCGTAAGGGAAACCGGTCTGATAGAGCGGTGGCAGGAAACACTGGATATTGTTGGGGATTCCCAGAGTTCGGTTCGAGTTGAGATCGAACTGTGGTACCGCAATGATCGAGGGCAACGGCAAGCGTCTGAACAGGAGATCAGGACAATCATCGCTGATAGCGGTGGGCGGGTTGTCAATCAAGCCAAAATTGAGGAAATTGGGTATCATGCTCTGCTCGCTCAACTTCCTATACAGCAGGTTGAGACCGTTGTTCAGAAGGGTCCTCAGGCAATCCGGTTACTCATGGCCGAAGATGTCATGTTTGTCAGCCCATTCGAACCCATGGGCGTGAAGGCGGTTCCGTCGGTTCCAGGCTTAGAGCTTTCTTTTCCGCCTGTCGCCCTGAAGGATGACAATCCGCGTATTGCGTTACTCGATGGAGTGCCGTTTCAAAACCATGACGCCTTATCGGGAAGACTGGTCATTGACGATCCGGATGATTTTGAAAGTGGTTACCCGCTGGCGGCGCGCTCGCACGGGACCGCAATGGCTTCGCTCATCATCCACGGCGATCTGTCCGTGCCAGAGAAGCCGTTGGACCGTAAAGTCTACGTGCGTCCGATCATGTGTCATGAGGAGGAGCCTTTCGGTCAGCATGTTGAACGAGTTTCACCGGATACTCTGTTCGTTGATCTGCTTCACCGTGCCGTTCGACGACTTTTCGTCGGGGAGTCTGGTCGTTCGCCAGCCGCTCCCAGCGTACGTGTCATCAACTTGTCAATCGGTGACTGCAGGCGTCCTCTCGTCCGGAGAATGAGCCCGGTCGGAAGGCTTGTTGACTGGTTGGCACTTGAGTACAACGTCCTCTTCATTATCAGTGCTGGGAACCATGTAGAGCCAATTTCCATTCCGGCAGAGGTCGCTTCAGATAGAGAGTCGGCTCGGGTCGCAGCCTTGCAAGCCGTACACGCCAGCCAGATTGTTCGCGGCATCCTTCCCCCGGGCGACGCCATGAATGCGGTGACCGTAGGGGCGGTGCATGCAGATGGTGCCCCCGATCCATCCGAGTCTTCCAACGTATGGGATCTTTCTCGATTGGGAGAGCCTGCGTTGTACTCGGCTACCGGTCCCGGTGTTGGCCGTTCGATCAAGCCGGACATATACCATGCTGGTGGTCGACGTCTTTTCGTGCGACCCATTAAACAGCCTGTTTTGGGTAGTGATGTTGATTTGTGTCCTGCGAACACCGCTTCAATGGGTCCAGGTCTTCGAGTGGCTGCACCCAGCGAATTGGGCAGTTCTAATCGGACGATATTTGAATGCGGGACGAGTCACGCCACCGCGCTTGTCACCCGAGAGGCAAGCCTGCTCTTCGACGTTCTTGAGGAAGGTTCCCGAGATCCTGGAGTGCTGTCGTTGCCTGACCCAATGTTCCATCCCCTTCTTGTGCGGGCCCTGCTCGCTCACGCATGCTCGTGGGGTGATTGGCAGAAAGAAATGAGTCCCGCGCTTCAGATAACCTCGGATCGTAGTCGTCACTTGACTCCGCTTCTTGGATACGGGCGCATTGATCCGAGCCGAGCTCGGAGTACGATGAGTCGTGCGGTTGTTATCGCTGGAAACCGTATCGGCTTGGATGAGCGTCACTCCTACGAGTTGCCACTTCCTTCTTCCATCCGCAGCAAAGCTGAGTGGCATCGAGTTAGCATTACGCTTGCTTATTGGGCTCCGGTAACGCGGGGCCTTCAAAGGTATCGATCTTCCAAGGTGTTCTTCACTACATCGAATGCGAAGACTATTTCGAGCATTGTTGGAGGTAACCGTATCGATGCCCACTATCAGGCGGTTGCGCGCGGCAGCCTTCAACATGAGGTCATCGAAGGCGATAATTCTCCGAGGTTCTTTGGTGATGCAACATTCCCTATCCACGTGGAATGCATGAAGGATGGTCAAAATGACAGCGAGCAGAAGTTCCGGATCCGCTATGCTCTCGTTGCCTCGATCGAGACAGCGTCCGAGACCTCGACCACCGTTCATGATGAGGTGCGTGCCGGTCTCCTTAGGCTGCGCACCCAGGCTCGGGCGAAGCAGCGTAGCCGGGTGCGCAACAGGTGACAGTCATGCGCTTAACGGCGCCAGGATAATAAGGGCCAAGCATGGTGCTTCAGCGACGTACTGAAAGTAATGGCAGGGAGGTCACGATCTCCTGGGTTCGCACGGAGACGGTGGTGATGCGGGCGATGAGGTCCAGGAGGTAGCGGGGCTGTGCCGAGGCGGTGGGGCCGCCGCCCGCACCCTCCGCCATCCAGTCGTTAGGGTCGTTGACGATCCCGGAAGCCTTGTGAGTGCTCACACGATAGCGGTCCAGGAGCCAGTCCAGGCCGCTGCGCGACCCCAGCAGGTAGTCCTGCGCCTGGGCGGGAATACCGGAGATCGTCACATGCTCGTTGTAGACGATCGAGGTCTTGTCATCCTGCATCCTGCCGTCCCGGCGCACCCGGGCATAGCGCATCTTCTCCACCTGCAGCAGGTCCGCTGAGGTCGTTTCCCGCAGATCCCAAGGCACCTCCTGGCCATCGACGATGAGTTGCAATGGTGCGGGCTCCACGGACTCGTAATCCAGGTGCAGGTCGGCAAGCCCGCGCCCAGCCGTGGTGAAGGAGACGAAGTCCTCCCGGCTCGCTACCAGCGGGATATGAGGTAAGGACTTCTTCAGGTCCGAGCCATACCGCGTCCGATACTCCGGTGAGTGCAGGAGGGCGTACACGTAGTAGAAGATGTCATCCTTGGTCACCTCCGGCCCATAGGCCGTCTGGTAGCTGCGCAGCGTGGCGTCGGTGATGTTGTCCACTCGGCGGTAACCGCCCAGCACCTCACCCTCCTGCCCGACGGCGGTGCTGGACTCCTCCGCGTCCTCACCACCGGAGAGATCCAGCATGCCTGACTCGGCCGCATGACGACCGCCGACAGGCTCCCACGTCCAGCGCGGGAAGAACTGGCCGGTATCGAGTACGTGAAGATTGGGGAGTGTATCAACGACCAAGGCGCCAAAAACGTAATGCGAACTGACGCCCGTGAGATAGAAACCAATATTATCGTGGCCGGGAGTCGGGAAGTAGCGGCGCAGAACAGCAGGGAGGTAGATGATGCCGTTCGAGGCGTTGAGCCACTGCTTGCAGAAGGGGCGGTACAGGCCGCAGTAGGTGGCTCCCGCGTCATAGGTGATGACACGGTTCTTCTCCAGCGACTTGTAGAGATCCCGAGTCCACTTGATCCGCGTCTCGTCGTTTGTGACAAGGTCCCGCACCTTCGCTCCGGCCTTCAGGTCGGCTGCTCGGGTGCGGTGGACGCGTTCGCGCTCCTCATTGTACGTCTCAATGAGCCGCTGTGCCGAGTCGCGCAGGCCCGGCAGCGAGAAGTTGTAGACCCACGCGTCGCGGTTCGTCTGCAATCCCGCCGTGTAGGAGGCGAAGACCGGTGCGTGTCCCTCGCCGATTGACTGCCAAGACTCGTAGCTCGGGTCGCGCTGGTTGATCCAGTCGCCTTGGGCGTTCGGGGTGATAGCCTCCCAATCCAAGGTGTCGATCTGCGACTCCTCGACGATCCGCAGCTTGTCCTCCCGGGAGAGGTAGTCGCCGATGTCCCGGTAGTGCAGAACAGCCGGCCCCTCATGGGCCGGGTCCTTGACGAGGAAGGTGATGGCCACGGTCGCGCGAGAACCGGAGTCGAAGACCTTGCCTCCCTCGCGGCGTGAGAGTTCACCGGCGGTGCGCTGGTTGCCTCGCAGGTTGTAGACGTAGAGGTGGGAGAACTCCTCAGTCAGGGTGAGGCGCACGCCGTCGGCCGTGTTTCCGTCGATGAAGCCGCCGTTGGTGACGAAACCGATGACCCCGGCCTCCCCGACGCGGTCCGAGGCCCAGCGGATGGCCCGCAGGTAAGAGTCGTACAGGGAGTTCTTGTTGGTGCCCGTGGAACGGGCCGCGTAGGTCGCCTCGATCTTGGCGTCCAGCGACGGGTAGTGCTGGTTGGCATTGTTGTCATTGGCGGACTCCTGCCCCACCGAGTAGGGCGGATTGCCGACGACCACCTGAATGCTCGTCAGCCCCAGCTGGGCCGCGGCCCGCTCGTTGTTGGCCACGAACACGCTCTGATCCAGCATGTCCCCGTCCTCGGTCATCTGGAAGGTGTCAGCCAGGACGATCCCGTCAAAAGGCGTGTAACCCGCCTGTGCCGGGTCGTTCACATCACCGTCGGCCAGCGGGGCGTCGCTGCGCATGAGGTCGCGGTAGGTGACCTCGATATTGGCCGCCGCAATGTAGTAGGCCAGCAGCAGGATCTCGTTGGCATGCAGTTCGCTCGCGTACTTGCGCGCCAGGTCCGCCTTGCTGATGAGGCCGGACTGCAGGAGCCGGACGATGAAGGTGCCCGTCCCGGTGAAGGGGTCGAGCACATGCACGCCCTCATCGCTGATGCCGCGCCCCAGGTGGGTGTGTGCCAGCCAGTCCACGCTGCGCAGAATGAAGTCCACGATCTGCACCGGCGTGTAGACGATCCCCAGCGACTTGGCCGTCTTGGAGAAGGCCAGGGAGAAGAACTTCTCGTAGAGCTCGGTGATGATCCGCTGCTTGCCCGCAGCGTTGTCAATGCCCGCGCAGCGCTCACGCACCGACTCATAGAAGCCCTCCAGCCTCTCGGTCTCCGCCTCCAGGTTGGATCCGTCCAAGACCCGGAGCATCCGACCCATCACCTGCGCCACCGGGTTCTCGGCCGCGAAGTCATAGCCGTCGAAGACCGCATCGAAGACCGGCTTGGTCACCAGGTGCTGGGAGAGCATGTCGATCGCGGACTCCGAGGTGATCGAGTCGTTGAGATTGGCGCGCAGAGCCGCCAGGAAGCGCTCGAACTCGCCCGCCACCTCGGGGTCCTGCACCCGCTTGGCCAGGCGCCTACGGTGACGGGCCGCAATATCGGCCACGTCCTTGGCCCACTGCTCCCAGTAACGCCGCGAGCCGACCTTCTGGACCATCCGGGCGTAGATCGCCTCCCGCCACTTGCCCAGCGCCCCCAGGTCGAAGGCCGCCTGCTGAGGCGCCGGAGTACCGGAGGAATCGCCGTCGTCGCCGCCTGGAGCCCCGAAGGGATCGATGATGGCGATCTTGTCCGGCTTGGACTGGTTGAGGTCGATCTTGTTGACCATGGCGTCGAAGCGCTCATCGTGAGCGCGCAGCGCCTGCAGCACCTCCCACACCACGCGAAACGTGTCATTGTCAGACAGGACGTCCTCGGGCGACATCCCAGCCGGGATCGCCACCGGCAGGATGATGTAGCCGTACTGCTTGCCCGGCGCCAGGCGCATCACCCGTCCCACGGACTGAACGATGTCCACCTGGGACTTGCGCGGGGACAGGAACATGACCGCATCCAGGGCCGGGACGTCCACACCCTCGGACAAGCAGCGGGCGTTAGACAGGATCCGGCAGGACACGGACGTCCCCTCCGACTCCGATGCCTGCCGGGTCGGCGCCGGCGCACCCAGGTCGCCCGAGAGCCAGGACAGCAGGCCGTTGCGCTCCATGATGTTCATGGAGCCGTCCACGTGGCGAACCTCCACGGAGCCCAGCCGCTTCTGAGTCGGGGTATCGGGGTTGACGCCGTCCGTGTCGTCGGACAGCTCGGGAACCTCGGGCTCGTCGGTGAGCGTGAGCCGGTAGTCCTCGGCCACGTTCCTGAAGGAGGAGGCGAAGCGCTTCGAGGTCTTGATATCGCGGGCGAAGGCCACCGCCGTGCGCATCGGCTGGATGTCCTTGCCGTAGTCGGCCGTGTCCACACTGCGCTTGGCCAAGGCGTTCCAGCAGCCCACGATCCGGGCGGCGTCGTCGAGCGTGAGCTGGCCGTCCTGAGCCAGGGAGGACTGCATCTGATCGGCGATCTGGTCCTCGGAGACCGTGAGGACCAGGACCTTGTAGTCGGTCAGCAGACTGCGGGACACAGCCTCACCGAAGCCCAGGCGGAAAAGCTCCTCGCCGTAAGTCTCGACGTCGTCCATGGAGGCCAGGATCGCGTTCCTCTGACCGGCTCGAGCCTTGGTCGAGTCGTCATAGATGCGGGGAGTCGCCGTCATGTAAAGGCGCTTGGAGGCGTGGATGTAGTCGTTGTTGTGGACGCGGACGAAGGCGGACTCATCCGTGCCCGCAACGGTGGCGCCGGTCGTGCGATGGGCCTCGTCGCAGATCACCAGGTCGAAGCCGGGGGCGCCGAGCTTCTGGGCCTGGGCGACGGCGTCGATCGACTGGTAGGTGGAGAAGACCACCGTCATCGGGGCCGTCCCGTGGACCGGGGCGGGGCGGCGCGTTAAGCGGTCGGCGAGCACCGTGCCGTCCGTGGTGGCCGGGATCGCCAGGTCCACCACCGAGATGTCCTCGCTCAGGCTGGTGCGCTTGCGCCCCTTGCCGACCTTCGTATCCGAGCAGACCGCGAAGGAGCGAAGCGGCACCTCCGACTCTGCGCTCCACTCCATGAGCGTCTGCGACAGCAGGGCGATGGAGGGCACCAGAAACAGCACCCGGCCACCGGAGCCCGCCATGGCCTCCGCAATGCGAAGGGACGTGAAGGTCTTGCCGGTGCCGCACGCCATGATGAGCTTGCCCCGGTCCGCCGTGGACAGTCCGGCAGTCACCGCGTCCAGGGCTCGCTTCTGGTGCTCGCGCAGGCTCTTGCCACCGGTGCGCACCATGACCTCAGGGGTCTCCAGGCTGAACGAGTCCCAGTCGATCGTCGAGTTGAACAGGTCCTCCAGACCAATCCGGGAGACCGGGATGGCCTGACGAGACACCGTCTCCTCCGCAGCGGAGTTCCAGTGCTCCGTTGTGGACACGAACAGCCGGGAGGTGAACTCTCCCGTCCCCGACTCCGCCAGGAAGGAGTCGACGTCGCCCTTGGTGATGACGCCCGTGTCGGGGTCATAGAACTTGCACTGGACGGCGCACAGCTCGCCGGTCTCGCGCTCGCGGGCCACCAGGTCGATGCCGCGGTCCGGGCGCGCGCCCCGCTCCGGCCAGTCGCTCCACATCCACACCTCGTCAAAGCGCTCCGCGTAGCGCGGGTCCGTGAGAAGGAACTGGCGCACCAGGCGCTCGAAGGCTGTACCCTTGCCTCGTTGCGTCCGCGTGTCGAAGTACAGGCCGTCCAGGATCACTTTGATGCGCGACTGACTCACGGGGAGAAGCATACGGTGAGAAAGGTGGGGTGCTGCCGCCACGAGACCACGCGTGACGGGACTGTGTCGGAGCCGCACAGGCCGGGCAGGGGAATGATCCCCATCCCGTGCGCGGGGGGTGAGGTCCTACGGTGGCGCCATGGCTCATCGTCGACGCAGCATCATCCGGTTCCTGTTCATCGCGCTCTTCCTGGCGCGTTCGGGTGAGTCGGTCCGATTGTGACGGGGCTGGCGGGAGGAAAAACCCTCCCGAGGCGCACGATTCTGGTCGGTGCCGGAGCGTTGGTGCTGCCGGCGATGTCGGGCTGCGGGTCGCTGGCTCCGGAGAATGTCCAGGCTCGTCATCAAATCGAAAAGTCGTTGAAGAGCTTCCCTGCCGTCAAGTCGGTAAATGTGGAGCTGGATTCCAACTTCACCGCAGGTGACTCCTGGTCGGTCCTGATCCTCCTTAACAAAAATCCTGGGCGAGAAGAGACTCTTGCCGTCCTTAAAGACGCTTATGATCGGGTTGTGCAGGTGGTGGGGGATGACTTTGTCAGCGTGTCGGCATCATGGGTGCAGAACGGGACTTCTGTGTCGTGGCCGATCTCAGGGGATGAGCCGAATGGGGCGGAACTCGATTATCTGAGAGAGCTGGCGAAGCCCGGTCGAGGCGCCATGAGTGCTGGCCGTGGTCGCGTTTCGGTAGATCGAGGTGTGGTGAAGGAGTTCCCGGCTGATCTTATTGTGGCGCCACGATCTGGAGTGGGTGTGAGTGACAGTTTTGAGGTTGATGGTATGACTATTCGGGCGGTTTCCGACACCGTTGACCTCAGTCCTATTCCTCTCCGAAAGGTTGTGGAGGCTATCGACTCTAAATATCGGAAAGAGGCTGTAGTCGAGCTCACAGACAACGATATCGTGAGTGGAAGCATATCGCTCGACGTTGCTGCTTTCGGAAAAGAGTCTGACGGACTCGACGTCACCGCGGCAGCGAAAGTCCTCAAGGTTGTTTCAGGAAATCAGCTGCTTCAAGAGCTTGGTCTCACGACCGCATGGAACACGAGTGCTGCCAGCCGAGAAGGCGTGTTCTTCCATATGAAAGCGGGTGCCTTCGATGCCGGAGACCCACCTGAGGAGGGCGCGAAGATACTTGCCGCAGCACAGACGTCTGCTTCCGCTTCATCGTGACGGGGGTGTGAATCTGATGAGAATCCGACGTCGTCAGGTCCTGGCCGTAACGGCCGCATCCCTTGCTCTCGCAGTGGCCGGGTGCTCGCCCATGGCCATGGCGCGCAAGAGACGGAAGCGGAAGGTGCAGCAGTACCTCTCCGGGCTCGACGCCGTGGCATCCGCACGGGTGGAGGTGCACCCGGAGTTCTCAGAGCCGGATCGTTGGATTGTGGACGTGCGGCTCAAGGATGATCCGTCTGTGGGATCGGTGTCGTCAGTTGTGCGGGACGCCTACGCCGAGGTGCTGCGCCTGACCGGGGCCAGTGAGGTGAGGATGGTTGTCACTTGGGCCCAGGCTAAGGCCTCCGTCTTCTGCTACCTGCCGATGAAGGATGCTGACAAGGCAGCCTCCGCCACGGTGGAGGCGGTGTCGCCCGGCATGGAGCGAGTCCAGATCGAGGAGGAGAGAATATCCTTCGAGTACCGGACTACTGAGACTCTCCCGGATCACTTCATCCTGCCGCCCACCTCCCCAGTGCTGCGCCTCGGCTCCCTGAGGGTCGAGCAGAGTATCCTGGTTGGACGGTCTCACTGCTTCATCTCCCATGCCAAGGGTAAGGACCTCACATCCGTGCCGATCAAACGTGCACTGGAAGCCATTCCTTCCGACAAGCGGTACGGAGCGGTCCTGAGCCTGGAGGCGGAGGATTATAACAGTCACCAGGCCCGTCTCATATTCAAGAAATGGGTCAATGACTGGCAGGATGAGGATGTTCAGGCCGACGCTGCGGTTCTTGCCACAGTCCTCGGTAACCAGGTGCTCCAGAGGGTGGAGCTGCTTACCTCGGTGGAAAGCAAGGTCCAGCCCAGGGTGGTTGGCTTTGACATGAAGTCCGGCACTGTGGTCGGCCAGGGAGATCCGCCTGAGAAGGGGGCGCCCATCCTTGCCGCGGCCCAGCAGCCGGACGCTTCGTCGTAAGGTATCTGCGAGAGGGCTTGCATCCTTGGGGTGTGCCGACCGTTCTCCCCACCAGTGCCAATGACGACGGGCTGCACGCATCGAGACATCGATGCGTGCAGCCCGCTTTAAAGTGTTGTGCTCAGCGCTTGAAGTGCTCCTTGAGATCAGCGACTCGCTTGTCCCATGCTTCTTTGCGCTCTTCGCGGCGTTTGTCGCGAATGGTACGGCGTGCCTCGCGATCCGCTGCTTCTGCAGCTGCTTCGGCGGCCTCGAGTTCGGCCAGCACCTCGGAGACGGGGCGGCGGGCCACAGTTCCACCCAACTTCGTTGAGATGTTGTCAAGCACCTCGGGCGTCACCTCAGATACCTGGGCGAGGATGGCCGTTGTTCCGGGAGCGACGCGGGCGCTGAGGTCGCCGAGGACGGTCTCACGCTTGTCAGCATGGTCGATGTCGCTCAGGCTTCCGATAACGGAACCTGCACCCCATCCCAGGAGCATGCCGAGTGGGCCGCCGAGCAGACCGACAATCAGGCCGATGAGGCCCCCAGTTGCCGTGCCCTCGCCGATCGTCGCGTCCGATCCCTCCGCCAGGTGCAGGTGTCCGTCCTCCTCGCGTTCCGCGATGAGTGCTGAGACGACGTCGATCCTCCCTTCCGCGGAGGCTTGGCGGAGGTCACTGAGAACTTCGTACGCCTTGGAGGACTCGGTGAAGGTAATGACGACTACGCTCTGGTCGGTCAAAATGCTCTCCTTTTGTGGTGCAGTCTGATGTCGCCATCGTATCATACAAGTGGTTTGAATCTTGATGGCCCCGGCGCGGCGGGCACCACAGTCCCCTTCGGGCGGGCTGGGCTGCCCGCCGAGGGACTCGTCGGTAGCATGAGGCCGGATCACCCAAACCTCGGGAGGAACTGATGCACGAGCCCATCAAGCTGGTCGACCGCGTCCAGGCCATCAACTGGAACCGCCTGACCGACGACAAGGACCTCGAGGTCTGGGACCGCCTCACCGGCAACTTCTGGCTGCCCGAGAAGGTGCCGCTGTCCAACGACGTGCAGTCCTGGGCCACCCTGAACGAGGCCGAGAAGAACATGACCACCCGCGTCTTCACCGGCCTGACGCTGCTGGACACGATCCAGGGCACGGTCGGCGCGGTCTCCCTCATCCCGGACGCCCGCACCCCCCACGAGGAGGCGGTGCTCACCAACATCGCCTTCATGGAGTCGGTCCACGCCCGCTCCTACTCCTCGATCTTCTCCACCCTCATCTCGACGGCGGAGATCGACGAGGCCTTCCGCTGGAGCGAGGAGAACGCGAACCTTCAGCGCAAGGCCCGCATCATCCTGGACTACTACCGCGGCGACGACCCCGAGAAGCGCAAGGTCGCCTCCACCATGCTGGAGTCCTTCCTCTTCTACTCCGGCTTCTACGCCCCCATGTACTGGTCCAGCCACGCCAAGCTGACCAACACCGCCGACCTCATCCGCCTCATCATCCGTGACGAGGCCGTCCACGGCTACTACATCGGCTACAAGTACCAGCTGGCCGTGCGCGAGTCCTCGCCCGAGCGTCAGCAAGAGCTCAAGGACTACACCTTCGACCTGCTCATGGAGCTCTACGACAACGAGGAGCAGTACACCGAGGACCTCTACGACGAGCTCGGCCTGACCGAGGACGTCAAGAAGTTCCTGCGCTACAACGCCAACAAGGCCCTCATGAACCTGGGCTACGAGGCGCTGTTCCCGGCCGACGCCGTCGACGTCAACCCGGCGATCCTCGCCTCCCTGTCCCCCAACGCCGACGAGAACCACGACTTCTTCTCCGGCTCGGGCTCCTCCTACGTCATGGGTACGGCCGAGGCCACCCAGGACGAGGACTGGGACTTCTGAGAGGTAGGCGGCCGGAGACGGGGAGCGCTCCCCTGGGTGGGCTCCCCATGGTAGGGGGCTCGCGCCGGGTGCACACTTTCGCTATTCCCAGCGCGAGAAAGGAATCCCCATGCGCTCCTCCGTCAAGGTTCTCTCCGTCGCAGCTGCCCTTGTCATGGCTGTCGGACTGTCCGCCTGCGATGAGCAGGACATCGCTCAGCCCTCCCCCGGTAGCGGCTCCGCGACCAGCTCCGCCGAGCCGGACTCAGGCGACTCGGATGCATCCCCCTCCGAGGACTCCAAGGACGACAAGGACGGCAAGGATGCCAAGGACACCAAGAGCAAGAGTGGCGAGACCACCAAGTCCGGCTCCGAGATTCAGGAGATCAAGCCGGTGACCTTCAAGGACGAGGAGATTGGTCTTACCCAGACCTGCGACAAGGTGATCGAGGACTACGCCGCACCGAAGTACAAGAAGACCCGTCAGTCAGATACGGTCTACCTGCTTCACTGCAAGCTCGACTTCACTGGGGATGTTGGTTTCAGCCACAAGATCACAGACTCCACCTCGCTCCAGGACAAAACGGAATCCAAGCGCAAGGCGGATGAGTACGGGGCGCTGCTGGCCGACGACCTGAAGGATGACGGTCTTGAGGTGTTCGACTCCGAGGACTCCGGCTCCGGGCAGGTTGAGGGCTGGATCTCCATGGCCACCGTATCGGAGTCGACCAAGCTGAAGCCCTTCTCCGAGGGCACCACCAGCATCGTCTACGACCGCGCAGCCGGAAAGGGCATCCAGTCCGGCAAGCAGTACGCGGCCTACTCCGACACCCAGGACCTCGTGCTCAAGTGATCTCATAGCACTGTCTCCTCGGCGGCCCTGAGAATCCCGCCGATGCTGTTCCCCGGCTGCCGCGTCCTCCGTTCCACTGGTCCGAAGGGCGCGGCAGCGCGTGAGGGGGCGGCTGATGGCGGTACGGCCGGCCTCCAACGTCAGAGGTATTCGGTAACGTGCTGTCATGACGTCATCCGAGGTGACTCGCCCCCGTCCGACGGCGCCGCCCGTCTACCGGGACGGCCCGTCCAAGATGTCGGAGGTCGACGCCCGATCCTGGAGCATCGACGACGTCCTCGACGCCGTCTTCTTCGCCATCGCCGCCGTCGCCACGCTCTGGCTGGCCTGGCTGCTCATCGGCTCGGGCTGGCACCTCGATCCGGTGCTCGTGGTCAACTCCCTGCTGTTCTGGGCGGTCCTGGCCTACCTCGCCCTGCCGCGCCTCCACCAGGTCCTCACCTGGCTCTACGTTCCCGACTACTTCATCGGCCGCACCCGCACCCCCGACGGGCTCCTGGGCGACCCCGTCAACCTCGCCGTCAAGGGCGACGAGGAGGATATTCACGAGGCGATGATCGCGGCCGGCTGGGTGCGCGCCGACCCCATCACCCTGCGCACCTCCTGGAGGATCATCGTCTCCTCGCTGCTGCGCCGCTCCTACCCGGCCGCCCCCGTCTCCAACCTCATGCTCTTCGGGCGCAAGCAGAGCTTCGCCTACCAGAAGGAGGTCGAGGGCAACCCCGCCCAGCGCCACCACATCCGCTTCTGGTACTGCCCGCCCGGCTGGTCGCTACCCGGCGGTGGGCACGTGGACTGGCTGGCCGCCGCCACCTACGACCGCGCCGTCGGCCTGAGTGCCCTCACCCTCCAGGTCACCCACAAGATTGACGCCGACATCGACATCGAGCGCAACTACGTCGTCGACGACGTCCGCTGGGCCAACGAGGCCGCCGAGCTCGAGATCTGGCCGGACGTCTTCACCTCCTACCACGACAAGAACGGGGGAGGGGACCGGGTGGTCACCGACGGCGCCCTCCACGTGCTCGACCTCAACGAGGTGGTTCCCGGTTCCGATGCCGGGCTCTCCCTGCAGCAGGCCCGCCTGGCCGACCTCCAGGCCCGACGCCGCCGCCCCAGCCAGCTCGTCATCGCCCTGGTGCTCATCGGGCTCATGGTGGCGGTCGAGATTCTGCGCGTGGCCCGCGTCGACATCACCCAGGTGCTGGAGGCCGCCCCGTTCCCGGAGGAGGACCCGGGGGCGGTCACCGCCGTCGTCGCCCTCATCGCCACGGTGTCCGGTGGCCTGACGCTCATCACCGCCGCCCTGGGGGTCGCGGCCTGGCACGGGCACCCACGCGGCCGCATCGCGCTCATGGCGACCCTCGTCCTGGGTATCGCCACTGACATGGTTCAGGTCTCGAGCCTCGGGGTTCGCCAGGCCACGCTCGGCCTGGTCGTCACCAGTGCGCTCCAGGTCCTGGCCCTGCTGGCGCTCTCGGCCCGGCAGGTCCACCAGTGGGAGCACGCCCGCAAGGAGGAGCGGCTTGCCGGCCGCGCGAGTGCACGGGGCGACCGAGCGGCAGTTAGGCTGGGCTCATGAGCGAGTACCTGGCAGGACCGCAGGACAATGGTGCCGGCGGCGCAGGGCCGGAGAGTCGGTCCGGCCGGCACACCAGCCACGTCAGTCATGTCGATAACTCCCGGCCCGTCGACGGCGAGCGCGAGCACGTGCGCTTCGGCATCCCCTTCAACGGGGTCCTGCCCATCTGGCACGACGACGCCACCATCACCTGGCACCGGCCCGCCGACGGCACCGACCTGTCCACCGTCCTGGGCATGGGGCTGGTGGAGTCCGAGCCCGGCCCCGCCCAGGCCCCGGCCGGGTGGCAGGAGCGCGTCGAGACCGGCATCCTGACCGACGCCGGCCGCCTCCTGCTGCTCAAGGCGGCCACGCCGTCGGGCCGCCGCGCCATCAACGACCCCGGTGAGGGAGCCCCCATCCCCCTGGAGGCGCCGCTGACCTATGCGGAGGCCATGGAGGGGGTCTTCGACATCGTCGGCTTCGGCATCCACATTGGCCGCGTCATGCTGCGCGCCGCCCGCGACGGCGGCATCATCCTGTTCCCCCTGCGTGCGCCGCGCGACCCCGAGCCGCACCACATCCTGTCCGTGCCCGCCAAGGTCGACGACCACGGCGTCATGAGCTTCCACCTGGGGACTTTGCAGGAGATGGAGGGCGGCGCCTGGGACTCCGCCACCCACCGGGACGGCATGGCCCTGCTCGACCTCACCATCCCCTACTCCGACCTCGTAGCCGAGGCCGGCCCCAACGGCGAAGAGGGCCTCGACGCCGACAGCGTCCTGGAGATGGCGCAGCCGGTCGTCCAGTGCATCCTCAAACCCGGCTACCCCTTCGCACTGGGGGCCTCCATCCTCCTGCCGCAAGCCGGCTGAGCCGAGGGCGGGTCCGCGGGCCGGGCTGGGCCGGAGGGGTGGCTGCGGTTTGCGCCGAGGACGTACTTTCCGATCGAGGACTGCGTTTTCCTCCAGGCTACTGGGATCTCCCCGCAGTCATCTGGGGGAGAACGCAGTCCTGGTGCCAAAAGTAAGTCCTCGATGAGGGAGTGGCTCATGCAGTGAGGGCGGCGGTGGGGCCACGGTGGACTCGCGCGCAGCCTGAACGACCTGACCCACCCCCACCGTCCCCCCCCGGGGCCATCCAGGGACGCATGCTCGCCAGACCGAGGCGCGCCGCGGCGTCGTCGGCCGGCACCGGCCTGGGGCGACCCGGGCCGGTGTGACCGGCGAGGCTGGGCTTCATCCCTCACGAACGCGATAAACGCGAGTCTTTGGTGATGAGATCACCTGAGGTTAGGCTTACCTCGACCGTCGTGACCTGAGATTGATTCGTGACTTGGAGGTCGAGTGTTTCTCGCCAACCTGCTCATCGCCCTGAGGGAAGGCCTGGAGGCGGCGCTCGTTGTCAGCATCATCGTCGCCTACCTCGTCAAGGCCGACCGCCGCGACGCCCTGCCCAAGCTGTGGCTCGGGGTCGGGCTGGCGGCGCTCATCCCGCTGGTCGCCGGCGCCATCATGACCTGGGGCCCCAAGACCCTCACCTTCCAGGCCCAGGAGATCCTCGGCGGCACCCTGTCCTTCGTCGCCGTCGGCATGGTGACCTGGATGATCTTCTGGATGGGTAAGAACGCCCGTGAGCTCAAGGGCGAGCTGGAGGGGTCGCTGTCCAAGTCCCTGTCCGCAGGCAGCTCCGGCTGGGGCGTCGTCTGGATCGCCGTCGTCGCCGTCGGGCGCGAGGGAGTCGAGACCGCCCTGTTCGTGTGGGCCACCGTGCGCTCCAGCATCGAGAGCTCCACCATGCAGACGACGGCGGGCGTCATCACCGGCCTCGTCCTGGCCATCGTGCTGGGTGTCCTCATCTACCAGGGCGCGGTGCGCATCAACCTGCGCGTCTTCTTCGCCGTGACCGGCTACTTCCTCGTCGTCGTCGCCGCCGGCATCGTCGCCTACGGCGTCGGTGACCTGCAGGAGGCGAGTGTTCTTCCCGGCTTCACGAACCACGCCTGGGACCTGTCCCGCTACCTGCCCGACGGCGCCTCGCCCTTCCACTGGCTCTACGTGCTGCTCCAGGCCATGTTCCAGTTCAACCTCCAGCCCACCGTCCTGCAGGTCGTGGGCTGGTGGGTCTACATCGTCCCGACCCTGGTTCTCCTCACCCTTCAGTTCACGGGCCGATGGTCCTCGCCCGCGCGCGCAGTCGGGGCAACCCCGGCGGCCGCGAGCGCCGATGAGTCCGACGTCGAGGAGCCCGCCGACGCCGTCGCGACCCCCTGACCTCCGTCCCCGCCCCTGTCCACGCCACTCCTCACAAAGGAAAGACCATGCCCACCATCAAGCGACGCAACGTCCTCACCCTGCTCCCCCTGACCGCCATGGGCCTGGGCCTGGCCGCCTGCGCCGACAACCCCAAGAACGCCAAGGGCGGCGCCTCCGGCTCGGGGGCGTCCCAGGAGATCACGGTGACCCTCACCGATGACGCCTGCAAGCTCTCCTCGACCTCCTTCCCCTCGGGCGTGGTCACCTTCACCATCACCAACTCCGGCTCGGCCCCCAACGAGCTGGAGATCCTCACCGAGGACAAGCTCCAGATCGTCTCCGAGCAGGAGAACATCGGCCCCGGCACCACCACGAAGCTCACCACCTCCCTCAAGGAGGGCACCTACTACGCCGCCTGCAAGCCCAACATGGTCGGCGAGCTCAAGGGCGTCACCGAGCTGAAGATCACCAAGGGCGCTGCCGTCGACATCAGTGCCGACGAGACCAAGGCGCGCGAGGCCGCCGTCACCAACTACACCGCCTACGTGCGCGACCAGACCGGCCAGCTCCTCACCGCCACCCAGGGCTTCGTCACCGCCTACACCTCCGGCGACACCGCCACCGCCAAGAGCCTCTACCCGCTGGCGCGTCAGTTCTACGAGCGCATCGAGCCCACCGCCGAGTCCTTCGGCCTCAAGGAGGCCGGCGACCTCGACGCCGCCCTGGACACCCGCGTCCAGGACCTCGCCTCCGGCGCCGGCAAGGCCGTCACGGACAAGGACGTCCTCGCCGGATGGACCGGATGGCACCGCATCGAGGCCGACCTGTGGGCCCAGGACTCCTCCAGTCCCTTCAAGTTCGCCGACGACGCCGCCCGCAAGAAGGTCGCCGACCAGCTCAACGCCGACACCAAGTCGCTCTACGACCTCGTCTACGGGAACATCACCGGCGCTGGCGGGAAGAAGTTCGAGCTCGAGCTCGAGGACGTCGCCAACGGCGCCTCCGGCCTCCTCGAGGAGGTCGCCAGCTCCAAGATCGTCGGTGAGGAGGAGACCTTCTCCCACACCGACCTCTACGACTTCCAGGCCAATGTCGAGGGCGCCAAGGTCGCCTACGGCAACGTCGAGGAGCTCGTGAAGAAGAAGGACGCCAAGCTCGCAGAGAAGATCACCACCCAGTTCGCGGCGGTTGAGAAGCTCGTCGCGGCCGAGGTCTCCGGAAAGGCCTCCAACGGCCAGCCCACCTACGTGGACTACTCCACCATCGCCGCGGTCCAGAAGGACGCCGGCGAGACCCCCGACAAGAACGCCTACACCGACAAGCAGCGCAAGTTCTCCGACGCCGTCAACGCCCTGAGCGAGTCGCTGTCCAAGGTTGCCGGAACCATCCTCTGAGGCGGCGGCACCCCGACAACCCGGACACCCCGGAAGGAGACAGCAGTGAGTGGCAAGCCGGCCCACGAGTCGGACACCTCCCCGGTCGCCGACGACGCGGCCCAGGACGAGACCCTGGATGAGCCCCAGGACGAGACCGCGCAGGCGCAGCAGGAGTCGCAGGCCCCGACGTCGGAGGGCCCGGGTAACAGCGACTCGGCCCCCGACGCGGCGGAGCAGCCCGATGAGGTGAGCGCATCCGACGCGGCTGACCAGCCGGAGAAGCCGGATGCGACGGGGAAACCCGGACAGGCCGGGAAGCCCAGTGCCAAGGGCACTAGCCGCCGTGCCATGTTCACCGGTGCGGGCCTGGGTGCCGCGCTCGCGGGCCTGGCCGGTGTGGCCGGCGGCCGCGCCTGGGAGGCCTCCCGCCGCCCCGAGGAGGCCATCCTCACGACCTACCCCTTCCGGGGTGACCACCAGGCGGGGATCACCACCCCCGCCCAGGACAACATGTTCACCGCGGCCTTCGACGTCTCCGCCACCGACGTCGAGGACCTGAAAACCCTCCTGTCCGAATGGGCCGTGGCCGCCGAGCAGATGACCGCCGGTGAGCTCATCGGCGGCCAGCCCAGCTCCAACAAGCAGCTGCCGCCCAAGGACACCGGCGAGGCCTGGGGCTACAAGCCCAACGGCCTGACCATCACCTTCGGCGTGGGCAAGGGCCTGTTCGTCGACGCCGACGGCAAGGACCGCTTCGGCCTGGCCGCCAAGATGCCCGCCGTCCTCAAGGAGGGCATGCCCTCCTTCGCCGGTGACCAGCTCCACGCCGCCCAGTCCGACGGCGACCTGCTCGTCCAGGCCTGCTCCAACGACGCCCAGGTGTGCGTCCACGCGATCCGCAACCTCACCCGCATCGCCTTCGGGACCGCCACACTGCGGTGGAGCCAGGTCGGCTACGGGCGCACGTCGTCGACCTCCGTGGACCAGGAGACGCCGCGCAACCTCTTCGGCTTCAAGGACGGCACCAACAACATCAAGGCCGAGGACTCCTCCGACCAGCTCAACAAGCACCTATGGGTCCAGAAGGGCGATGACGCCGCAGCCGAGTGGATGACGGGCGGCACCTACTACGTGGCCCGGCGCATCCGCATGCTCGCCGAGATCTGGGACCGGCTGCGGCTCATCGAGCAGGAACAGACCATGGGGCGCGACAAGCGCTACGGGGCGCCGCTGAGCATCGCCAACCCCACGAAGGCCTCCGAGGAGTTCACAGCCGTGGACTACAAGGCCAAGGACGACAAGGGCGAGACGCTCGTGCCGGCCGACGCGCATATCGCCGTCGTCTCACCGGAGCAGAACCAGGGGCGCCGGATGCTGCGCCGCGGCTACAACTACACCGACGGCTCCGACTCCCTGGGGCAGCTGCAGACCGGCCTGTTCTTCATCGCCTTCGTGCGTGACCCGCGCACGAACTTCTATCCGATCCTGGACCGCATGACCAAGAGTGACGCCCTCCAGGAGTACCTCAAGCACGAGGCCTCGGCGCTGTTCGCGATCCCCCCGGGCATCAAGGAGGGCGACACCATGGTGGCCGCCTCGCTCTTCAGCTGAGGACGGGGTAAGGCGGGCCGGCGGGCCGCAGGGGTGGCTGCGGTCCGCGCCCGGGACGTACTTTCCGATCGAGGACTGCGTTTTCCTCCAGGCCACTGGGATCTCCCCGTCGCCATCTGGGGGAGAACGCAGTCCTCGTTGCAAAAGTACGTCCTCGATGGGGACGGCCGCTCCCGCCGTGTGGGTGGCAGTCAGCGGTCGGCGTCGGCCAGTGCCTTGAAACCGGCGATCGCGACCAGTGCCATGGCCAGGATGCCGGCCAGGATGAGAGCCAGCGTCCGGAAGGTGGGCGACGACGTCGCCAGGAGCGGGCCGACGCTCGTGCCGACGAACAGGATGAACCCGTTGAGCGCCATGCCACTGCCGCGGTTGGGTGCGGAGACCAGTCCATAGAGGCTAATCATTGCCGGCGCAGCCAGCGCTACCCCGGCGACGTACACGATGCTGCCGGCCACCAGGCCCACCAGGCTCTGCGCCAGCAGTGCCTCACCGAGCATGCCCAATGCCGACACCCCGAAGCCCAGCCGGGCTATCTGCGCCCAGGACCACCTGGCCGCGAGCCGGCCCGCCACGAGGCTGAGGAACATGGCCGGCAGGGCCATCAGGCGAACGAGAATGATCGTCGACGGCCGCATGCCCAGCGACTCCAGATGGCCGCCGATCCCCGTGTACATGGCGACGAACACCATGAGCAGCGTGACGTGCGCCAGGCTGAGCGCCAGAACCGCCGGCCTGACTGCGAGCCGGCCCAGCGATGCGAACTGCCCCCGAAGCGAGGAGCCCGAAGGGCTGGAGGCTGCGTCGTGCACGGCGGCGAGGACGACCGCCAGGGCCACGGCCAGCAGTCCGCCGCACAGAGGGAAGAACCACCGCCACCCCAGGTGCAGCGCGACCAGCGAGGCCAGCACCTGGCCAAAGATGCCCGCCACGAGGAACGACGTCGACATCGCCCCGATCGCCCCGGCCCGCCTCGGTGGTGCCAGCGCCTCGGACAGGTAGGCCAGGGCTACGGGCGCGAAGCCGGAGGCGCTCAGGCCCTGGATCGCGCGCAGGGCCGCGAGGACTGGGAGCGACGGCGCCAGGGCGCAGCAGACGGTGGAGACGGTGAGGGTCCCCAGCGCGAGCGCCATGGTCCTCCTTCTGCCGTAGTGGTCGGAGACCGGCCCCCAGATGAGGAAGCCTGCGGCGTAAGTGAGGCTGAAGGCCGTCGACAGGGCTGCCGTGGCGTTGCCATGGAGGTCGGTCGAGATCGGGGTAAGCAGGGGGATGGCGGCGTACAGCTGGGTCAGGACGAGCAGCGCGGTGACCACGAGGGCGGCGGTCGCGCCGCTGCCGGCGGGGTAGACGGGAGAGGCCGACCGAGTCGTCGACTGGGTCGAGGACTCGGGGGAGTGGGGGACGTCGGGATGTTGATCGGGTCGGTGCACGGGAGACATGAGAACCCCTTTCCAACGTAAGCGTTGGAAATGACCCTAGTAGACTGGAGGAGTAGTTGCAACGGTAGCGTTGGAGTTTGCCGCCGGCGCTCGCGGACACGGGAGACGGAGTGTCATGGCCTGGGACACCGAGGGGACCAAGCGCAAGATCAAGGACGCCGCCACCGCCGAGTTCACTCTCCGTGGGCCTGCTGGGACCACCGTCGAGCGGATCGCCAAGCGGGCCGGCGTCAACAAGGAGCGCGTCTACAACTACTTCGGCTCCAAGGACCGCTTGTTCTCCGCAGTCCTGCGCGACGAGCTGACCAGGGCTGCCGAGGCCGTGCCGCCCGCCTTCGACGACGGCGAGGATGCGGGGGACTACGCCGGGCGCCTCTATGACTACCACCGGCAGCGCCCCGAGCTCATCCGGCTGCTGTGCTGGGAGGCCCTCACCTTCGACGACGAGGTGCCCGAGGAGGAGCTGCGGCGCGAGCACTATCAGCGCAAGATCGCCGGGGTGCGCAGTGGCCAGGACTCCGGCGTCCTCACCCGGGACGTCGACCCGGGGGCGCTCATGGTCATGCTCATGTCGCTGACCGGCTGGTGGTCCACCGTGCCTCAGGTGGCCCGGATGCTGTGCGGGCCCCTCGAGGATGAGGAGGCGCACGAACGTCAGCGCGCCGTCGTCGTCGACGCGGCCCGTCGGCTCGCCGCACCTCGCGACTGAGCGTGGGGAGGCCGGCTGGGCCAAGATAGAGCCATGCGCGACCTGAACGACCTGACCCGCCCCACCGTCCCCTCCGGCGCCATCCAGGAGCGCATGCTCGCCGAGACCGAGGAGCGCCGCGGCGTCGTCGGCCCGGCACCGGCCCTGCCCGACGACGCCGGAGCCCCCACCGCTCTGCGCGCCGCCCTGGGGCAGGCCGTCGCCGAGCTGGCCCCGCAGATCGTCGAGCTCTCCCACGACATCCACGACCACCCCGAGACCGGCTACGAGGAGTACCACGCCGTGGCCACGGTCGCCGAGCTCCTGCGCCGCCACGGCATTGAGCCCGAGGTCGGTGTCTACGGCATGGACACCGCCCTGCGCGCCGAGATCCCCGGGGGCGGCGGCGCGGACGTGGCGGCCGGAGGCTCCGGTGAGTCGGCCGGCACCATTGCCATCCTCGCCGAGTACGACGCCCTGCCCGGCATCGGCCACGGATGTGGACACAACGTCATGTGCGCCAACTCCGTGGGCGCCTTCCTCGCCCTGGCCGCCCTGGCCCGCACCCGCCCAGGCTCCCTGCCCGGCCGCGTCGTCCTGCAGACCACGCCCGCCGAGGAGAACTCGACCGCCAAGGAGATCCTGGCCGTGCGCGGCATGCTCGACGGCGTCGACGCCGCCATCCAGACCCACTCCTACGCCCACGACGTCACCCACCAGACCTGGCTGGGCGTGCGCCGCCTGCGCGTCATCTTCCACGGCGTGCCGGCCCACGCCGCCTCCCAGCCCTTCATGGGCCGCAACGCCCTGGATGCCGCGACCCTGGCCCTGACCGGTATCGGCCTGCTGCGCCAGCAGATGCTCCCCATGGACCGCCTCCACGCCATCATCACCGACGGCGGCCAGGTCCCCAACATCATCCCCGAGCGCACCGAGCTGTCCATCATGGTGCGCTCGAAGTACCTCGAGACCCTCAAGGAGATCGCCGAGCGGGTCGAGGAGGTACTCCACGGCGCCGCCCTCATGACCGGCACGGGCATTGAGATCCTCACCTCCGAGTACTGCAACGAGGTCCCCGTCCGCGACAACGGCCCCCTGCTGACCTCCTGGGTGCGCTCCCAGCGCGAGCGCGGCCGCGACCCCCTGGCCGCCGGGGTCCTGCCCGAGACCATCGCCGCCGGCACCGACTTCGGCAACGTGTCCCAGCGGGTGCCCGGCATCCACCCGCTCATCAAGGTCACCGACCGGCCCGACGTCGCCCTCCACACCCCCGCCATGACCGAGGCCGCCGGCGCCCCCACCGGGGACGCGGCCGCGCTCGACGGCGCCTACGGGCTGGCCGCCGTCGCCCTGGACTGGCTGCACGACGCCGAGCTGCGCCGGGCCGTGCGCGCCGACTTCGAGGCCACTGGCGGGACGATCGACGTCGCCGACTTCTGGGAGGAGTGAGGCGGGCTCAGGCTGCCCTGGCCGCCCTGGCCCGCACCTGCCCCGGCCGCCCCGGCTGCGTCGGCTCTCAGGCCGCCGGGCGGCGGATGAGCAGCGCCCCGGGGTCGAGGCGCACCCGCATGCTCTGCGTGGGCGCCAGCAGGTCGCCGTCGACCTCCACCAGGGCCGGCGCCGAGAGCTGGACGGCCACCTCCCCGCCGCGCCGCAGCATCACCCGACCCAGTGAGCGGCCGGACTCGGAGTAGTGCGCCGCGTAGGGCGGCAGCACCTGGCGCGCCAGTGAGCTCCAGCCCGCCAGGCCCGCCACCGTGTCGATGGCGGCGACGTCGAGCAGGCCGTCATCGGTGCGGGCCTGCGGCAGCAGGGTGATTCCGGCCGGGAGCCGGCCGCCGTTGGCCACCAGCAGGTTGCGGGCCCGCAGGCGCTCCACGCGCCGCGCGCCGGCCTCGTCCAGGAGGCTGAGCACCAGGTCCATGCGCGGCGAGCCCAGGTTCTCCATGGCCGCCAGCGCGTAGGCGCCCCAACCGACCCTCGCCTTGAGGGCCGGGCGCGTGGAGGCTACCAGTCCGGCGTCGAAACCGATCCCGGCCACCACCATGCAGGCGTGCTCGTCGCCGAGTGTGGGCCGGGTCCACTGATGCGGTCGGCGGGTCGCCCTCTGAATCGTGCGCACAGCCCGGGCCGCCTCGGCCGACAGCTGCCGGGAGTCGGCCGGGTCGGCCGGAGTGGGCGGGGAGCCCTTCGTCCTGGAGGAGTCGGCCCGCCCGCGGGGGTCACCTGGCGGTGTCGGGTCGGGGAGGGCGCCGGGGTCAGACCAGGGTTCGGTACACACCCAGGCCAGGTCGGCGGGAAGGTCGACGCCGTGGGCCACCACTCGGGCTGCGGCCCGAGCGTCCCCGACCGGCACCCCGAGGTTGCGGGCCGCCAGGTTCGCCGTGCCCAGCGGGACAATGCCCATCTGGGCGCCGGTGCCGGCCAGGCCGGCCGCCACCGAGCGCACCGTTCCGTCACCGCCGGCGGCCACCACCAGGCTTGCCCCGGCCGCCAGGGCCAGGCGCGCCTGCATCGTGCCGGGCTCGGAGACGCTCGTCTCCAACCACACGGGCCCGGCATAGCCGGCCTCGCGCAGCTCGCCCTCCAGCAGGGAGCGCACCGCGGCGGTGGCGCGCGGCTTGGAGGGGTTGACGACGACGCAGGCCAGTGGCCGCCCGGTGCGCGTCGTCGCCCGGGTGCCGCCGTCGGTGCCGCCCGTCATAGGGGCAGGCTAGTCGCCTGGGCGGCCCGGGTCACGGTTCGCGAGGCGCTGTCGAGAGAATGGGAACCGAGCGTGCGCCGCCGGCAAGGGGAGCCCCCAAGGACAGCTCAGGCCGCAGCCTGGTCCGTGACGGGGGTGACAGGCAGGTTGGCCTGTTTGACCAGGCGCGAGATGAGCTCGGCCAGCTGGGCGAAGTCGGCGCCGCGGGAGGAGGAGACCCGGTGCACCAGGCCCATGCGGCGCATCGGCGACTCGTCGCCGAAACGGGCGATGCCGTACTCCGAGGAGGGGGTCAGCAGCTGGAGTGCCCCCTCGGGGATGATCGTCACGCCCGAGCCGTGGGCGACCATGCGGGTCACCGTCGACAGGGTGGTGGCCACCGCGACCGGGGGCTGGGAGCCGTAGCGTTGGCACAGGGCCAGGGTCTGGTCGCGCAGGCAGTTGCCCTCGTCGAGCAGGAGGAGGGGCTGGTCGTCGAGCTCGGTGGGGCTCACGTCCGTGCGGCCGGCCCAGGGGTGGCCGGCGGCGGTGAGGACGACGAGCGGCTCGTCGAACATCGGGATCGCGGTGGTGCGCTGGAGGTCGTCCTCCAGGGCGATGATGGCCGCGTCGAGGCGCCCCTGGGCGAGCTGGTCGAGGTTGTCCCCGGTGACCATCTCACGCAGGTCCAGGTCCATCTGGGGCAGGGCCTCACGCAGGCCGTCGATGAGAACGGGGGCCAGGTAGGGCGCGATGGTGGGGATGATGCCCAGGCGCATCGTGCCGCTCAGGGCGGCGCCCTGGCTGGAGGCGGCCTCGCTGAAGGCCTCGGCGGCCAGGACGGCGTCCCGGGCGTAGGGCAGCAGGGCCTCGCCCAGGGAGGTGACCAGGACGCGGCGGGTGGTGCGCTCCACCAGCTCGCCGCCGACGCGCTTCTCCAGGGCGGTGATGGCCTGGGACAGGCTGGGCTGGCTGACGCCGAGCGCCGTGGCGGCCTCGCCGAAGTGCTGGTGGTCGCACAGCGCTACGAAGGCCCTCAGCTGGGAGAAGGACGGAGATGATGTGGTCGGCATGAGTTGTGGTCCTGTGGTTGGGGCCCGCATTCATGGCGGTCGGCGAGCCTGATATGACGGAGTGACAGAAAATCGGGGACAGACGACTAGCCGGGAGGTTGTGGGGAGAGTGGTGCGTGGGTGGTGTGGGCGAGCCTCCGACGTGGCGGCTCGGAAACACCGTCGGGAACGATAGGGTGCACCGATTGAAATGGATTCTATTCACAGGTGGATTGCGTTGGTAAGAGGGAAGTGGGTCACGTTCGCCATCGGGCGGTAGTGCGGGTGGGGGCGAGCGTGTATGGGGCGCGGCCTCACCGGACTCGCGCCGCGGCCATCCAATCTCCCGGATGATTCCAGGGTTTCCAGGCCCTCGGGTTGCCCCGACGGCGGGGTGGGCGCTGGGGCGTTGACGTCGATTCCGGTCCGCTGCGGCCTCGAGTGTTGGCTCAGCCACTCGCCCGTGACTTTGGTCGTCCCCGGCTCTCCCGGTCTGCGCCGTCCGCCGCGCTCGCGGCCCGGATCGGCTCAGGTGCTGATCGAATGCTGTCTGGGCCGCGGTCCTGACTACACTCGGGACCATGATCGACCTGCGTGCGCTTCGTGAGAACCCCGAGCCCTTCCGCGCCAGCCAGCGAGCCCGTGGTGCCGACGTCGATCTCGTCGACCGCGTCATCGCCGCCGACGAGACCCGCCGTCAGGCGCTGGCCGCCTTCGAGAACCTCCGCGCCGAGCAGAAGCAGGTCTCCCGGTCCGTGGGGAAGGCCTCCCCGGAGGAGCGCCCCGCGATCCTGGCCAACGCCAAGGAGCTGGCCGAGCAGGTCAAGGCCGCCGAGGCCGCCTCCTCGGCCGCCGCCGTCGAGCTCGACGACCTGGCCCGCCAGTTCGCCAACCTCATCGAGGGGGCGCCCTCGGGCGGCGAGGAGGACTACGTCGTCCTGCGCCACGAGGGCGGCCGGCCCCGCGACTTCGCCGCCGAGGGCTTCGAGCCCGCCGACCACCTGGCGATCGGCGAGGGCCTGGACATCATCGACACCCGCCGCGGCGCCAAGGTCTCCGGGGCCCGCTTCTACTACCTCAAGGGCTGGGGCATGCGCCTGGAGCTGGCCCTCATGACGGCCGCCCTGGACGCCGCCGTCGCCCACGGCTTCACCCCGATGACCACCCCCACCCTCGTCACCCCGCAGGTCATGGGCGGCACCGGCTTCCTGGGCGCCCACAGCGACGAGATCTACTACCTGCCCGCCGACGACCTCTACCTCACCGGCACCTCCGAGGTGGCCCTGGCCGGCTACCACGCCGACGAGATCCTTGACCTGTCCGCCGGGCCCAAGCGCTACATGGGCTGGTCCACCTGCTACCGGCGCGAGGCCGGGGCCGCCGGCAAGGACACCCGCGGCATCATCCGCGTCCACCAGTTCAACAAGGCGGAGATGTTCTCCTACTGCCGCCCCGAGGACGCCGAGGCCGAGCACGCCCGACTCCTGGCCATGGAGGAGGAGATGCTGGCCCTGGTCGAGCTGCCCTACCGGGTCATCGACACCGCCGCCGGGGACCTGGGCTCCTCGGCCGCCCGCAAGTTCGACTGCGAGGCCTGGCTGCCCACCCAGCAGCGCTGGATGGAGGTCACCTCCACCTCCAACTGCACCACCTACCAGGCCCGCCGCCTGGCCGTGCGCGAGCGCCGCGAGGGCGGCACGAGCCCCGTGGCCACCCTCAACGGGACCCTGGCCACCACCCGCTGGATGGTCGCCATCCTGGAGAACCACCAGCAGGCCGACGGCTCGGTGCGCGTGCCCACGGGCCTGCGCCCCTACCTGGGCGGCCTGGAGGTCATCGAGCCCGTCGGCGCCACCGCCTGAGGACCGGCCCCGTGAACCCCACGCCCGCCTCCAGCCCCGGGGCCGCCCGCGAGACCGACGCCGTCGGTGAGCCCACCGGCAACGGTCCGGCCGTCAACCCCGCCACCGGCATCGCCCCGGCCGGCCAGCCCCTGACCCAGCTGGGCGGCTCCACGGAGTACCTCGAGCACCTCGAGGACGGCGCCGACCGCACCGTGGCAGGCGGCGAGCGCGCCCTGCGTCGTCGGCCCCTGGACCACGAGGAGTACCACGCCCTCGTCCAGGACCGGATGCGGGACCTCGACGCCCTGGAGGCCGCCGGCGGTGCCCGGCTCGCACCCGGCCACGGGCTCGTCGTCGCCCTTGACGTCGACGGCACCATCCTGGACATGGACGGGCACGTCTCGGAGCGGGTCATGGCCTCCGTCGCCCGCCTGCGAGCCCACGAGGTCCCCGTGGTCATCTCCACCGGCCGCGGGATCGCCGCCACCATGCCGGTGGTGCGCCACCTGGGGCTGTCCACCGGCTGGATGGTGTGCGCCAACGGCGCCATGACCCTGCGGCTCGACCCGGACGCCCCCGGCGGCTACGAGGTGGTCGACTCGCGCACCTTCGACCCTCGCGCCGCCATCGAGACCCTCCACGCCGCCGTGCCCGACGGGATCCTCGCCGTGGAGGACCCCGGCGTCGGCTTCAAGGTCTCCCGGCTCTTCCCCGACGGCGAGCTCATCGAGGACCAGCGGGTCGTCACCTTCGACGAGCTCGTCTCCCGGCCGGTCACCCGCGTCGTCCTGCGGGCCCCGGGTATGCCCGTGGATCGCTTCTCCCAGATCGTGGCCGACTCCGGGCTGCACTCGGTGGAGTACGCCATCGGTTGGACGGCCTGGCTCGACGTCGCCCCCGAGGGCGTCACCAAGGCCTCCGCCCTCGAGGCGCTCGTCGCCCGCCTGGGCACCGACTCCGCCCACGTCCTGGCGGTCGGGGACGGCTCCAACGACGTCGAGATGATCGAGTGGGCCGGGGCCGGCGTCGTCATGGGCAGCGCACCGCAGTGGGTGCGCGACCGCGGCGATATCCTGACCGAGCCCGTGTGGCGGGACGGCTGCGCGGCCGTCCTGGACGCCCTCATCGAACGAGTAAGGCACCCTTGATGCGACAGTCCCCCCTCCCTGTCTCCCAGCACAACTCCATCCTCGAGGAGCACGCCGCTCGCGCCGCCGGCCCGTCCGGTGGGGCGAGCGCTCCCGGCCGGGGCCGCGTGCGCCGTCGGCTGCGCCGAGGTGGCCGCCTCCTGGCCGCCGCCAGCACCCTGACCCTGGCGGCCGCCGCCACCGCCGCCTGCTCAGCCGGCGGGACGGGCTCGGCGTCGGCCACCGGCTGCGCCGCCTACCAGGCCTATCAGGGCCACAAGGGCGCCACCGTCACCATCTCCAGCAGCCTGACCGGCACCGAGGCCGAGCGCTTCGAGGCCTCCGTGGCCGAGTTCGAGAGCTGCACGGGCATCAACGTCGAGCACACCGGCACCACCGAGCTGCGCTCCCAGCTGCTCAACGGCTCGGGAGCCAACCTGTCCACCAGCTCGGGGGCCTCGCCGTCGAGCCAGGACAACCCGGAGAACCTGCCGGACCTGGCCATCGTGCCCCAGCCCGCCATGGTGGCCGAGCTCGTCGACACCGGCGTCGTCCACCCGCTGCCCAACCAGGTCAACAGCAACGTGGAGGCCGGCTGGGACCGGCACTGGATCCAGGTCGGCATCCACGCCTCCGTGCCCTATGGCGCCCCGCTCATGGTCTCGCTGAAGTCCCTCGTGTGGTACTCGCCGGACGCCTTCGCCAAGGCCGGCTACGAGGTGCCCGACACCTGGGCCGAGTTGGAGGCCCTCACCAGCAAGATCCGCTCCGACCACCCCGACGGCTCCGTGACGCCCTGGTGCGTGGGCGCCGCCGACGGGGAGTCCACCGGCTGGGTCCTCACCGACTGGCTCGAGGACGCCCTGCTGGCCACCCAGGGGCCCGGCGTCTACGAGACCTGGGCCTCGCACCGGGTTCCCGTTGACTCCTCGAACGCCGTCGAGGCCCTCGGCGCCGTCAACTCCCTGGTCCTGGACAACGGGCGCGTCGTCGGTGGGCGCGGCTCGGTCATCTCCCGCACGCCCGCGCAGGCCGGCGCCGACCTGGCCAAGGGCAGCTGCCTCATGCTGCACGCCTCCTCCTCCTTCGAGAGCCGCTTCCCCGAGGGCACCGTCATCACCGACGCCGACGGCGCCAACCCGGTGACGGTCCAGGCCCCCCGCCCGACCGCGAGCCCCACCGCCGGCAGCGACGGAACGGCCGGGGCAACCGGGGCGACGGCGTCGGCCAAGAGCACGGCCACCGCAGCGGGCACGACGAGTACAGCGGGTTCGTCTGGAACGAAGGTCTCGGCCTTCGTCACCCCGGCGGCGGACCGCGGCTCGGACTCGGTGCTGGTGGGGACCGACTACCTCGTGGCCTTCACCCGCTCGGACGCGGTCAGCGCGGTCATGGAGTACCTGACCTCCCAGGAGTGGGCCCGCACGCGGATGGCGATGGGCGGGGTGGCGACCGCCAACCAGGGTGTTGACCCGGACCTGGCGCCCAGCGACGTCGGCCGGCGCGCCACCAGGCTGCTCCAGTCGCGCCAGACGACCGTGGAGATGGATGCCTCGGACTCGATGCCGGTGGGGGTGGGCAGCAGCGCCCTGTGGGTCGGGCTGAGCCGGTGGTCGACCGGGACGGTGACCCCCAAGGAGGCGCTCAAACAGGCCGAGGCGGCCTGGCCCAAGCAGAAATAGCCCCCCGGGCGGGGTGGGTCTGGTCGTTCTGGGGGCGTTGGTGGGCCGAGGGGCGAGGCCTTGCGGGGCGTGGGCGTCCATGGTGCTGACATCAACGCCGCTTCGGTGCTGAGCGCCGAAGACAAACCGCGGTATTCCAACGATCCCCGTTGGGGGCTCCGACGTCGGGCTCATGAATGTCAGCGCTGTGGACACTTGACGCCGGCAGGAGCGAAGTCTGCGGGGTCTCGCGGCGAGGCATGCCCCCGTCTGGAGCATTGATCCGCGTCAGGCGGGTCGATAGCCTTGGATCCCCAGCGATTCAAGGAGGACTCATGGGACTGGGATGGTTCGGCGCCCCCGAGCACAAGCGTTGGCTGGCCTACGAGACGCACGCGCTGCTGCACTACGCGCGCGCCGCGCAGGTGCCCACTGGATTCGGGTGGATCGGTCGGGACGGCGAGGTGGACCCCGCCCATCCCGTTGAGCTGTGGGTCACCGGTCGCATGACCTTCGCCTTCTCCCTGGGAGCACTCATGGGGATTCCCGGCTGCCGCCGCTACGCCGACCACGGCGTGCGCGCCCTCAACGGACCCTTGCGCGACCCGGTCAACGGCGGCTGGTACTCGGCGATCGGCCCTGAGCCCGACGCCGAGGGGCGGGGCCTCCCGGTGGACCGCGACGCCCGCAAGGAGTGCTACCAGCACGCCTTCGTGCTCCTGGCCGCCGCCACCGCGACGGCCGCCGACCGGCCCGGCGCCCACGAGCTGCTGCGCGACGCCATCGAGGTCCAGGACCGCTACTGGTGGGACGAGGACCAGCAGATGCCGGTGGAGTCCTATGCCGCCGACTTCACCGACCCCGAGGACTACCGGGGCATCAACGCCGCCATGCACACGGTGGAGGCCTACCTGGCCACCGCCGACGTCACCGGTGAGGTGCGCTGGCTGGAGCGGGCCCTGAAGATCACCGACTTCGCCGTCAACGTCCAGGCCCGCGAGCACGGCTGGCGCCTGCCCGAGCACTACTCCGCCTCCTGGGAACCGCGCCTGGACTACAACCGCGACGAGCCCGCCCACCCCTTCCGGCCCTACGGCGTCACGCCGGGCCACGGGCTGGAGTGGGCGCGCCTGACCGTGCAGCTGCGCGGGGCGCTCATCAACCGCTCCATGAGCGCGCCGGAGTGGATGCTGGAGGCCGCTGAGCACATCTTCGAGCAGGCCCGCACCGACGGCTGGCGCGTCGACGGCGCCCCGGGCTTCGTCTACACCACGGACTTCGACGGCAAGCCCGTGGTGCATGAGCGCATGCACTGGGTGGTCTGCGAGGGCATCTCGGCGTCGGCCGCCATCCGCCAGGCCCTGCTCGACGACGGTCGCGGGGAGATCGACGTCGAGCACTACGAGCACTGCTACCGGGCCTGGATCGACTACGCCGAGGAGTTCCTCATCGAGGCGCCCGGCGTGTGGACCCATGAGCTCGACCGCGACAACCGGCCCTCGACCCGCACTTGGGCTGGGCACCCGGACATCTACCACGCCCTGCAGGCCACCCTCATGGCGCGCCTGCCGGTGTGGCCGGCGATCGGGCAGGCCCTGGCCGAGGGGCGGCTCGACGAGCCGAACTCGCTGCTGCCGGCGCGCGCCAGCAAACCGCACCGGCGCGGGTTCTTCGGGCGGGCCTAGGGGCCGGTGCGGAGGTGGGGCCGGGCTGGGCCGCGGGTCAGCGGTGCGGCCGGGCCGCGCGTTCGTAGGGTAGGCACCCGGTTCGTACCCTTAACCCTCTGTGCTGTCTCCTCACTTCTGAGGCATGTGAGTGTCATGACTTCTGAGACTCTCGCTCGGGCGGGAACTCTGGGCGGGCTGGTGGTCCTGGAGGCGAGGATGGGGCGAGGGGAAGAAGTCTGGAGGGCCGCTGGTGTCCACAGCACTGACATTAACCCCGTACCGGCGCTGCACGCCGGAGAGAAACCGCAGTATTCCAACGATCCCCGCTGGGAACATTGACGCCGGGCCCGTTAATGTCAGCGCTGTGGACACCAGTCCGCGCAGGAGCGAGAGTCCGGGGTTCTTGCGGCACGGCCCGGCGCCTCCGTCACAGGTCCGTCCCCACCGTCCCCTGCCCGCCGTCTGCGCTGGGGCCCGGTGGTCATGGTTGGACGCCGGCTCCGCTTTGAGTCTCGCCTCGAGTAAGCCTGCTCCACGAGGGGCGGGATCCACTGGCCAAGGGTTGTGCGTACTGCACGAAGGCCCCACCTACCCAAAGTGCCCCC
>ERZ772927.87-NODE-87-length-71962-cov-350.373_pt1 | contig 71962 bp, 58 predicted proteins | sample MGYA00512115_ERZ772927 | MGnify/ENA primary metagenome ERZ772927 (study PRJEB29015, sample SAMEA2737924) | human oral metagenome | biome: human oral; feature: human-associated habitat; material: dental | place: China | collected 2013 ... | reverse complement strand
CCCAACCTGAACACGATGCCCCGCTCGTACTGGGTGATGATCTTGAGCGAGAGGGTCAGGACGAGCAGGACGAGGACGGCCAGGGCCGCAATGGCGGTGGTGGTGGTAGTCATGAAGGGTCCTTCGGGAAGGTAAGTCGACGTGGCTCAGGGCTGGGCCCGAATCATCTGCGTGTGGTGTCGGTGGCCTCGTTCCACGCCGAGGACCATGAGCGCCGGGCCCCGCCGCGGGTTCCATCCGCCTCGTTCTCGGCGCCAGTGGTCGGGACGCGCTTGCGGGTGCGCAGGGCGGTGACGCGACGCAGCTCGGGCTCCACGGAGGCAGCGGAGGCGACAGTCCCGCCGTCCGCCTTCCCGGTGCCGTCAGCCCCGGAGAGGAAGGAGACATGCACGGTGCGTCCCGTGGCGGCCGCACGGGCCTGGGCGGTGGCGATCGCCTCGGCCGCCTCACGCACTGAGCGGTATCCCGAGGGGCGTGCACTGATCGACACCGGGACGGGCCCGGTGCCCGATGAGCGACGAGCCTCCTCCGCCTCCCGGTACTCCTGCGAGCCGACGTGGGGCAGGTGGGCCGGCGCGTTGTCGGGGGTGCTCCACAGGTGACGGGCCAGCGGCAGGACTCCGGCCACGATGACGACGACGGTCGTCGTGCCCAGGACGATGAGGTCGCCGGTGGCGTGAAAGACCACCATGAGCAGCACCGGGATGAAGACGCCGACGCAGGCGATGACCAGGCCCACGCCACGGTGGAAGCGTCCGGCGTCGGAGTAGGGCCACGGGTCGACGGGCCGGGTGATCTCCCGTGGGCCGGGGGTGGGCGAGCAGCTGTCCTTGGATGGGCAGCGCCCGCAGATCGCATGGGCGCCTTCATAGCGGATGACGCGCTTGTCCGGGTCGAAGGCGGTGGGCCACAGCCACTGGTCCTCGTGGCACCTCCAGCCGTCGACGTCGTCGTGGTAGACGAAGTCCGCGTGACGCCAGGACATCGAGTGCCGGGCGCTGCGTGAGCCGAGGACGTCCACGACCCACGCGGCGGCCAGCATGATGAGCGCGTAGACGGCGATGAGCCACACGCTCAGGTCGGGTGAGTCCATCAGTCGTTCAGCTCCGCGCGCTCACCGCGCCAGGCCTTGCGCCCACCCTGGATCTCCTCGTAGAGGGCGTCCTCGGCGAAGGTGTCCACCGTCCGCCCTCGACGCCAGTTCCTCAGTCCCAGGAAGGCGATGTAGAGGTAGGGCAGGACTCCGCCGAGGATGAAGATGAGGTCGCCGGGCATCCGCCCCCACTCGATGATCGTGTTGACCGAGTTGGTGACGTAGGTGAGCTGGCGGGCCTCGAAGTAGCCCGTGCTCACCGAGTAGCGCAGCTGGAGGATGCCCAGCGGCAGCAGGGTGGCGAAGCACATCCAGGCCAGACCGATGTTGAGGCTCCAGAAGGAGGTCTTGGCGAGTTTCTCGGGCCACTTGTCGGCCGGCACCAGGTAGCGCAGGGCGAACATCCCCAGCGCCAGCGCCATGAAGCCGTACACGCCCATCATGGAGGCGTGGGCGTGGTTGGCCGTCAGCGCGGTCCCGATCTCGTAGTAGGACACGATGGGCAGGTTGACCAGGAAGCCGAAGACACCGGCCCCCAGGAAGTTCCAGAAGCCGACGGCCATGAGGAACATGACGGCCCAGCGGTGCGGGAAGGGACCGGCCTCCTTGCCGTGGCGGTTGGCTCCCAGCTGCATGAAGGCCCAGGCCTCCACCGTCAGGAAGGTCAGGGGGATCACCTCGGCGGCTGAGAAGAAGGCGCCCAGGGCCATGTGCTCGACCGGCGTGCCGGAGAAGTACAGGTGGTGCATGGTGCCGATGACGCCGCCGGCGGAGTACAGGATGATGTCCATGAAGATGATGCCCAGTGCGATCCTCTCGCGGACAACGCCCAGCAGGACGAAGACGTAGGCGACCATGACGGTGGTGAACAGCTCGAGGAAGTCCTCGACCCACAGGTGCACCACCCAGAAGCGCCAGAACTCGGCGACGGTGACGTGGGTTCCGGTGCGCGCCATCATCCCCACGGCGTAGAAGGCGGGGATCGCCAGGGCCGCGAACATGAACAGCCAGGGCATGTTGGCCACGTGCTCGTTGCTCAGGCGCGAGCGCATGGCGCGCCAGATGATGAACACCCAGACGAACAGGGCCAGGGTCAGCAGCACCTGGAAGACGAAGGGCAGGTCGAGGTACTCCCACTGCTGGGCGAACAGCGGCCCCTTGGCCCAGCTCAGGCCGTGCTGGCTGGCCCCCTCCGCCAGGCAGGACAGGACGACGACGACCGTGGCGGCGATGAACAGGGTCCACACCAGCACGTGCTGCTTCTTCGGCTCGCGCCTGGCGATGAACGGGGTCAGGAACAGGCCGGCCGCGAGCAGTCCGATGGCGGTCCAGAACAAGGAGAGCTGGACGTGCCAGGTGCGGGCCAGGGAGAAGGGCAGGAGCCGGCCCAGGTCGAAGCCGAAGAAGGACAGTACGTCGGCCCGGTAGTGCTCGGCCAGGGCCCCCAGGAGCGTCTGGACGAGGAAGAGGGCGGCGATGGTGAAGACGTACCAGGCCACCACCCGCTGCGACTTGGTCAGTCCGACCTCCTCGGGCTGCCGGAAGGACAGGGCTGGCGCTTCCTCGGAGTGCCAGCCGATCTTCTGGCTCCAGCGGCCGTAGATGGCGAACATGACGCCGGTTCCACCGATGAGGACGATCAGTGACAGGACCGACCAGATCATGAGGTCACCGGTGGGCGCGTTGCCGACCAGGGACTCGGCGGGCCAGTTGTTCGTGTACGAGTAGTCATGACCGGGGCGCTGCGCTGACGAGCCCCAGGCGGTCCAGCCGAAGAAGGCCGTCACCTGCTTGACCTGGACGGGGTCGGTGATGAGATCCGGCTTGAGGCCGTGGCTGTGGGCGTCGGGCCCGAACATCGTGGTGTAGTGGCTGACGGCCTCGTTGTAGGCCTTGACCTGCTCATCGGTCCACACCAGGGTTCCCGTGGAGGGGTCGTAGCGGTTGGTCCGCATCATCTCCTTGGTGGCGGCCGCCGGGTCGGCCACCCCCTGGGCGGCGAGCTGCTTCTTGACGCTCGTGGCCTCCATGCGAAGGTACTCGGCGGTGAAGTCCGGACCGAGGTAGCCGCCGTGCCCCAGGATGGAGCCGTACTCCATGAGCCCCCTGGCCTGGAAGAGCTTCTGCCCCTCGGTGATGTCCTGCGTCGTGAAGAGGGTCTCACCGCTCTCGGTGACCACCTTCTGCGGCTGAGGCATGGAATTGGTGTAGGTGCGGTAGGCCAGCAGGCCCATGACAGTGAATCCGAAGAGCATGACCAGGGCGACCCCCTGGATCCACCCCTTGCCGATGAGGCGAGCGCGTCGGGAGGACGCCCCCTCAGTCGTGGCAGCGGATGACATGAGATTACCTCCGTGTATCTCAGGAGACGGCGGATGTCTTCCGCGTCGTCACAGCCACCGTACAAGCCTTGCAGAGCATTGTGGGGGAACGATCCGGGAGTTCTCCGTCGATATAACGTCTAATCGCTCCTATTTCCTCAGATTCTCTCCGTCGATATTCAACACGTGGAACGACACCACGACCAGAACCCCACCCATTTTAGCTAGCCTCATGTTCTTTATTTAAGAAAGGGTGACTTAACTTTCTCTCGGACGCATCGACACCTGATCGCGACACCTTGTCATCACCCCCTGTATAGAACCGACACACAGCAGTACAATGACCTATACGGAATGTTTGTCACCCCGTTTGTAAGGCACGATGATGTCCCTTTTGCCCCTAGCCGCACAGACCGCCAACGACGTCGCCCAGCAGTGCGTGGACACTGAGACCTTCCCGCTCTGGCTGCGCGTCACCCATTTCATCAACTTCCTCCTCATGGGCGTGCTCCTCCGCTCCGGGATTGAGATCATCGCCTCGCACCCGCGCTTCTACTTCAAGGACCAGTGCGAGCCCGGCTCCGAGTGGATCCGGTTCACCAAGGACAAGGTGCCCCTCGAGGAGGGGGCTTTCACCGCCAGAGACGATCAGCGCGACCTCTCTCCTCTGCTGTCCCTGCCCGGCCGGGCCAAGATCGGGCTGGGGCGCGCCTGGCACGGGGTGGCCACCAGCTTCTGGCTGCTCAACGGCGTCATCTACGTCGCCTTCCTCGTGGGCACCGGGGCGTGGCACCGCCTGGTTCCCACCACGTGGCAGATCCTGCCCGACGCCTGGGACTCCCTGCTGACCTACGCGCACCTGCGCACCCCGTCCTTGTGCGACTTCACCCCCTACGACAGCCTCCAGCAGCTGGGGTACTTCTTCATCGTCTTCATCGCCGCTCCGCTGATGATCGTCACGGGACCGGTCATGTCCCCCGCCGTCGTGGGACGCTTCCCCTGGTACGCCAAGATGTTCGGTGGCCGCCAGGCCGCCCGCTCCCTGCACCTGATCGGCATGTTCATCTACCTGGGCTTCGCCATCGTTCACGTGGGCCTGGTGTTCATCGTGCACGCTCCCCACAACCTCACCCACATCGTCTTCGGCTCCTACGACCCCAGCCGGGTGGGTCAGGCCTACGTCACCGTGATCGGGACGATCGTCGTCGTGGTGGCGCTGTGGATCGCCATGTCCTACTGGACGCTGACGGACACCCGCCGCAGCCAGCGGATCCTGTGGGACGCCACGCGGGGGATCCGCCGCCTCACGGTGGACCGCTTCAGTTCTCAGCAGGCCGTTAAGAAGCCCTGGACGGAGAAGGACATCTCCAAGTTCCATTGGGTCAACACCCGCACCCCCTCACGGGAGGAGTCTCCGGAGTACCAGGAGCTGGCGGCGAACGACTTCGCCGACTTCCGCCTCGAGGTGGGTGGCATGGTCTCGGCGCCGGCGTCCTTCTCCCTGGCGGAGCTCAAGGCGATCGCCAGCCAGTCCCAGATCACCATGCACACCTGCATGCAGGGCTGGACGGGTATCGCCAAGTGGACGGGGATCCGCGTGCGGGATCTGCTCGCGCAGGTCGGTCAGATCGATCCTGAGGCCGGATGGGTGATGTTCGAGTCCTTCGGCATGGCCCAGAACATGCACGATGGGCGTCCGGTCGAGCCGTACTACACGTGCCTGCCTCTGGACATGGCCCTCGAGGATGACACGATCCTGGCCTGGGGCCGCAATGACGCGCCGCTGTCGGGCATGTTCGGTGCTCCGCTGCGCCTGCGCTGCGAGACGAGCCACGGTTACAAGATGATTAAGTGGGTCCGGTCGGTGACGTTGATCCGTCACTACAGCGAGGTCGGTGACGGCATGGGCGGGACCCGCGAGGACTCCGGGTACCAGGACGTCAACGCGCGCATCTGACACTCATCGCCCCACCCGCCGATTCTCGCGGGCAAGGCGATGCGGGTCCGTCTGATACGGTGGCCGGCCACCCCGCAATGGGGTGGCCGGCCATCGTTGATGAACGTGGTCGTTCTTAGTCGCGAGGCTTCTCGCGCATCTCCCAGGTCTCGATGACGTCGCCTTCGGCGAGGTCCTTGAAGCCCAGGTTGATACCGCACTCGTAGCCCTCGCGGACCTCGGTGACGTCGTCCTTCTCGCGGCGCAGCGTCTCGATGGACAGATCGCTGTTGATGACGACGCCGTCGCGCACCAGGCGGGCCTTGGTGCCCCGCTTGATGATGCCCGAGCGGACGATGGAGCCGGCGATGGAGCCGAACTTCGAGGAGCGGAAGATCTGTCGGATCTCGGCGGTGCCGAGCTCGACCTCCTCGTAGACGGGCTTGAGCATGCCCTTCATGGCGGCCTCGACGTCCTCGATCGCGTTGTAGATGACCGAGTAGAACTTCATGTCGACGCCCTCGCGGTCGGCGATCTCCGAGACGCGCTCGGCGGGCCGGACGTTGAAGCCGATGATGACGGCGGAGTCCACCGTGGCCAGGTTGACGTCGTTCTGCGTGATGGCACCCACGCCGCGGTGGATGACGCGCAGGGCGACCTCCTCGCCGACGTCGATCTTGAGCAGGGAGTCCTCCAGGGCCTCGACCGCACCCGAGCTGTCGCCCTTGAGGATGAGGTTGAGGGTGTCGACCTTGCCCTCCTTGAGGACGTCGGTGAGGTTCTCCAGGGAGACCCGCTTGCGGCGCTTGGCCAGCAGGGCGGCGCGCTCGGCGGCCTCACGCTTGTCGGCGATCTGGCGGGCCGTGCGGTCGTCGGGGGCGACGATGAAGGAGTCACCAGCGCTGGGCACGTTGGTCAGACCCAGGACCAGGGCCGGGCGGGCGGGGCCGGCCTCGGTGAGGTTCTCCCCGTGCTCGTTGAACATGGCGCGCACACGCCCGTAGGCGCTTCCGGCCACGATCGGGTCACCGACCCGCAGCGTGCCGCGCTCGACCAGGATGGTGCTCACGGCGCCGCGGCCCTTGTCGAGCTTGGCCTCGATGGTCACGCCGCGGGCCTCGGTGTCCGGGTTGGCCCGCAGGTCCAGGGCGGCGTCCGCGGTCAGCAGGACGGCCTCGAGGAGCTCGTCGATGTGGAGACGCTGCTTGGCGGAGATGTTCACGAACATCGTGTCGCCGCCGTACTCCTCGGGGACCAGACCGTACTCGGTGAGCTGGCCGCGGATCTTGTCCGGGTTGGCGCCCTCCTTGTCGATCTTGTTGACCGCCACGACGATCGGCACGTTGGCCGCCTGGGCGTGGTTGAGGGCCTCAACGGTCTGAGGCATGACGCCGTCGTCAGCGGCCACGACGAGGATGGCGATGTCGGTCACCTCGGCGCCGCGGGCACGCATGGCCGTGAAGGCCTCGTGACCGGGGGTGTCGATGAAGGTGATCGGGCGCTCCTCGTCGTTCAGGTTGACGCGCACCTGGTAGGCACCGATGGACTGGGTGATGCCCCCGGCCTCACCGGCGACGACGTCGGTGGAGCGGATGGCATCCAGCAGCTTGGTCTTACCGTGGTCGACGTGACCCATGACCGTGACCACCGGGGGCCGGGGCACGAGGTTGGCGTCGTCCTCGTCGGGCTCAAGGTCGATGTCGAAGGACTCCAGGAGCTCGCGGTCCTCGTCCTCGGGCGAGACGATCTGGACGTTGTAGCCCAGCTCGGCGCCCAGGAGGGCGAAGGTGTCCTCGTCGAGGGACTGGGTGGCCGTGGCCATCTCGCCGAGATGGAACAGGACGGTCACCAGCGCCGCGGGGTTGGCGTTGATCTTCTCGGCCAGGTCCGTGAGCGTGGCCCCCTGGCGCACGCGCACCGGGGTGGAGCCGTCACCGCGCGGGACGATGACACCGCCGATCGACGGTGCGCTCTGCTGCTCGAACTCCTGGCGCTTGGCCCGCTTGGACTTGCGTCCCCGCGGGGCGCCGCCACCGCGCCCGAAGGCGCCCTGGGTGGAACCGCGACCGCCGCGGCCACCGCGGGGTCCGCCGAAGCCGCCGCCCGGACGACCGCCGCCACCGGGACGACCGCCGCCACCGGGACGCGAGCCGCGGCCACCGCCGCCGGCACCACCACGTGCGGGCGCGCCGGGACGGCCGATGGAGGACTGGCCGGGCATCATGCCCGGGTTGGGACGCGGACCGCCCGGACGCGGGGCACCGGAGCGGCCAGCTCCCTGAGGCCGTGCACCGCCCTGCGGCCGTGCGCCGCCCTGAGGGCGGGGGCCACCGGGGCGCGGGCCGCCCTGGGGACGGGGGCCGGAGCCACCCGGTCGGGGCATGCCCTGGGAGCTGGCGAAGGGGTTGTTGCCTGGGCGCGGCGCGCCAGAGCGCGACTGACCTGAGCGCTGGCCTCCTCGACCTGTCTGACCACCCTGGCGGGGCATGCCCTGGGAGGTGGCGAAGGGGTTGTTGCCGGGGCGCGGCGCACTGGGGCGGGGCCCCGGAGTCGGGGCGTTGCGGCGCGCGCCGGGCGTCGGGGCGCCAGAGGCGGCCGCAGGCTTGGGTGCGCCGGCTCCGGGCTTGGGGGCCTTGGGCGCCTCAGCGGCAGCACTCGGCTGGGGCGCCGGCTTGGCGGCGGCCGCCGGGGCCGGGGTGGGGTCACTCGGCTTGGCGGCCTGAGCCCCTGGCTTGGGTGCGCCGGCACCCGGCTTGGGGGCGGCCGGCTTGGCGGCGGGGCTCGGAGCCTGGTCCTGAGCACCAGCGGCTCCCGGCTTGGCGCCCTGAGCTCCCGGCTTGGCGCCCTGAGCTCCCGGCTTGGGGGCACTCTTGGAGGGCTTGGGGGCCTGAGAGTCGGTCTTGGCCGGCTTGGCGCCCTGGGTGTCCGCCGGTGCTTCCTGCACCTGGGCGGCGAAGTGCTCGCGAACCCGGCGAGCGACGGGGGGCTCAACGGCGGAGGAGGCCGCCTTGACGAACTCTCCCTGGTCCTTGAGCCAGGCCAGGATCACCTTCGAGGTGACCTTCTTGCCAGTGGGGTCGAGCTCCTTGGCGAGCTCATGAACGCGTGGTTTAGCCACTTTTCTCCTGTCCGGTTTCCCCCCCCGGACAGGGGTGGGTGCTTCTAGAGGCAGCTCATCGCTGGGTACTCATCGGGTGCCCATCGGCTTCCTACCCGCCTTCGCTATCGGTGGTCCGCTCACCCGGTCGGGCAGCGGGGACCTCGCCGTCGTTGACCATCCTCCGCTCCAGGAACCCGCGCACCCGGGCCACATCCAGTGGTCCGCCGGTGCGCAGAGCGCGTGGAGCGGCGCGTCGTCGCTCAGCGAGGTCGAGGCACTCCGGATCCGGGTGGATCCAGGCGCCGCGCCCGGGTCTGACGGCCCGGGCATCGACGTCGAGCTCACCGCTCGGCGTCAGGACGAGACGCAGCAGCTGCGTCCGCGGGGCCCTTTGTCGACAGCCGATACAGGTGCGCTCGGGCACGTGGGGGATGGTGACCACCGTCCGTCGGCGTCCTTCCGCTGCTCTGCAACCGCTGACGCGGGTACCGCAACCGGGGAATCCCGGCGCAGGACCCGCAAAGGTCCGCCGGAAAGTCTACATCGCCCCGCAGGGCGGTTCAGTCGCCCAGCTCTGAGGGACCTGTCACGTCGTCGGACTGGGAGCCCTGGCCGGGCGTGATCTCACCGGACTCGGCGTCGGCGTGGATGTCGATCTTCCACCCGGTCAGGCGCGCGGCCAGACGGGCGTTCTGCCCCTCCTTGCCGATGGCCAGGGAGAGCTGGAAGTCGGGGACGATGGCGCGAGCGGTGCGCTCCTCGGCGTCGATGACGCCCACGGCGGCCACGCGGGCCGGGGACAGGGCGTTGGCGATGAAGCGGGCCGGGTCTTCCGAGTAGTCCACGATGTCGATCTTCTCTCCACCGAGCTCGGTCATGACCGCGCGCACCCGCTGCCCCATGGGACCGATGCAGGCGCCCTTGGCGTTGACGCCGCGCACCTTGGAGCGCACAGCCATCTTGGTTCGGTGCCCGGCCTCCCGGGCGACGGAGACGATCTCGACGTCACCCGAGGAGAGCTCGGGAACCTCGCGCTCGAAGAGCTTGCGAACCAGACCCGGGTGGGTGCGCGACAGGATGATCTGAGCTCCTCGGGTACCGCGCGAGACGTCGGTGACGTAGGCGCGCACACGATCGCCATGGCGGTAGCGCTCGCCGGGGACCTGCTCATGGGGAGGCATGATGCCCTCGTGCTCCTCGTCCAGGCGCACGTAGACGATACGGGGGTCGCGCCCCTGCTCCACGGTGCCGGAGATCAGCTCGCCGGTCTTGTCCTTGAAGGCGCCCAGGACCTCGAAGTCGCGGCGGTCCTGGATGCGCTGGACGATGACGCTGCGGGCTGTGGCCTGGGCGATGCGGCCGAAGTCGTCGGGGGTGTCGTCGAAGTACTCCCCCGTGGGCTGGTCCTCCTCGTCGACCTCCGGGGCCAGGACGCTCATGTGCCCGGTGCGACGGTCGATCTCGACGTGGGCGCCACGGATGGCCCCGGGAACCTTGGAGTAGGCCCCCAGGATGGCGTCCTCGATAGCGGGCAGCAGGTTGTCCAGGTCAATACCGAGCTCGTCGGCAGCGCCTCGCAGCTCCGGCATATTGATGTCCATGGGTCCTTGGGTCCTCTCTGCTCCGCTGAGCGGGTGTGCACTGGGTTCCCGTCGACGGTAGCCCGTGACGGGTCGGATGGTCCATCACGTCTGTCCGGGCCGGTCCGTCAACCTATCAGTTATCAGGACACACATTATTCCCGGTCACTATCCGCGGGGAGCATCTTATGGATTTTCGGCCTGTTGCCCGGCTCTAGAGCCCGGCCACCACCATCCGCGCCTCGGTGATGTCCCCCAGCGCGATGCGGTGCTCGACGCCGTCGACCTCAATCCCGACCATGCCGCCGTTGTGCTCGTCGGCCTCGTCGTCCGCATCGGCCGCGGTGACGACGCCGGTGAGCTCGTCATCGGCCGTGCGCACCCGGGCACTATGACCAACGGCACGTCGGAAGTGACGCAGGGTGGTCAGCTCCCGCTCGGCTCCGGGCGTGGAGACCTCGAGGGTGTACTGACCCTTGACGGGATCGGCCTCATCGAGGGCCTGGGAGATGGCCGCGGTCACGGGCCCCAGGGCGTCGAGATCGAGGTCTCCGGGGCCGTCGACCAGATCCACGAAGACGCGCACGACCGAGTACTTGCCCGCCCGGGTGGTCTCCACGCTCTCGAGATGAAGCCCGGCGTCGTTGACGATCGGAGCGAGCAGATCGGTGAGACTGCGGGCCAGAGCGTCAGCGCGCTGACGCGGATCCTTGCGCGGCTCATGGGCTGCCATGGTCGTTCTTCCTCCCGTACTTGCCCGAGCCGAGGGCTCGGACGAACGCGGTCAACATAGTCAACATGGTCGAGGTGGTCGAGGTCGGGATCATGCTACCTGCCGTCTGTGGGAGGATTCCCCGGTGAACACTCGCCGCGCTCCCCTCCCCGCCCAGTCGAACGGCTCTCAGCCGCCCTCCAGTGACCGGGTCGGCGCCAGGCCCCGCAGCAGTGGCGACACCGGTGCGGCGGGCCACGGCTTGACGCGCCGCGCCATGGTGCTCGCGGTGGGAACGGCTGTGACCGCGGCGCTGAGCGGTTGCGGGCTGCGCCTGGGGAAGGGCTCCCCGGCGTCCCTGCCGTCGGCCTCGGCGGCAGAGACCGCTCGTGATGGACTGGCCAGGCAGGCTGCGCTCATCTCCTCCACCGCCGGCGTGGTTGCGCAGGCCGGCGGCGGGGATACCACGACGACGGGCCTGGCCGAGGGGGTCAAGCAGACGGCCGATGCCCAGCTCGAGACCCTGGGCGGGGTGTGGCAGCCCTGGCCCTCTCAGGTGCCCTCCGCCTACCCCACGGTGGCTCCCGTGCCATCGGCCTCAGCGGGCGCCTCCGCACAGGACCTGGCCACGGCCCTGGCCGATGGATCGACGCTGGCTCGCCGCGCGGCGATCGCCGCCACCTCGGAGCAGGATGCCCGGCTCTTCACCTCGCTGACGGTGGCCTGGAGTCTCCAGCATGATCTCTTCCAGCCGCCGAGCTCGGCGGACAAGCCTCGGGTGGAGGTGGCGCAGGGCTCCAAGATCAGCTCCGGTCTGCTGACCTCCTATGACGCGGCCCGCTACGCCATGGAGGAGCTTGCCGCGCGCAGCGACGACTCCCAGCGCACTCGGGCGATCGCCGACGCCAAGGCCGCCACCGCCGTGGTCAACGCCGCGGTGGCCGCGGGCTCTGAGGACAAGCGGATGAGCGCCTACGCCTCTCCGAGTGAGTCCACCGACCCCAACGTGAGCACCCAGGTGCTCTGGGCCCGGCAGGTGTGGTCCGCCGTCGTGTCGTCGGAGGTGCAGGAGGCCGGTTCCGCCAAGGCCTCCAGTCCGGCCCGCGAGGCGTCCGTCACCGGTGCGGTGGACGCCGCCCGGCGCGCCACCGCCTGGGGCGCGGACTTCTCCTCCCTACCCGGCTACGCCGCCTGACATGCGTCTTCTCGTGGCGGCCGTGGACCAGCTCTTCTTGTGGATGGAGCGCCGTGGCTGGCTCTACTGGCGGCGCCGCAAGCGCGACCCACGTGGCGCCCTCCTGGGTCCCATCGACAACGTCTTCAACCCGGCCCACGAGCACGTGGTTGAGCAGCAGGAGACCCAGGAGCGCCTGGCCGATATCCAGGGCAAGGCAGCCCCGAGGTGAGACATGACGAGCGCAGCCGCCCCCACCACGCAACGCCCGCTGCGCCGGTGGACACGTCGAGTGCCGTTACGCGACTACCAGCAGAGTCTCCTTGACCGGCTCCATCCCGCCGACGGATCCACGCTTCACCTGCTCGCACCACCCGGATCGGGTAAGACCCTCATGGGTTTGGAGCTGGCCGTGCGCAACGGCCGCCGTGCGCTCGTCCTCGTACCCACCACGGTCATCAGGGCCCAGTGGATCCATCAAGCGCGAAAGCTCTTCATCTCTCCCGCCGTCGGATCCCCGTCGGTCACTGGTTCCGTCGGCACCCACCTGCCGAGCGCACGTCCAGAACAGGCTGCAGAAGCCGCGGACCTGACGGTGCTGACCTATCAGTCCCTGGCCGCCGTCGGCTCCTCCCCTGCCTGGAGCGACGCAGCCCGCTCGCACTGGCTCACTGAGCTCACGGCCGACGGACGAAGCGCCGGGAGCGCCGAGGCGTGGCTGAAGCGCCTGGAAGCCGATAATCCCCGGGCATACAACCGTGGACTCCGTTCACGCGCTACCACCATCCGCCGTCAGGTCGATGAGCTCGACGACGATGCCATCGACTCGATTCTGGGTCCCGGCGCCCGGGCACGCCTGGACGCACTCATCACCGCGGGAGTCGCCACCATCGTCCTCGACGAGTGCCATCACCTGAAGGCCCACTGGGCCATCGTCGTCCACTACCTCGTACGGCGTCTGAAACGAGCGGGCCTGTCCCCCACGCTCATCGGTCTGACGGCCACTGAGCCCTCGGGTGAGGACCGGTCGGCTCGACGTTATCGGGCGCTCCTGGGCGACGTCGACGCTGAGGTACCGGTTCCGGCCGTCATCCGCGCCGGTCACCTCGCACCCTGCCGTCAACTGGCCTGGTTCACGCTCCCGTCCACGGAGGAGACAACGTTCCTGGCCACCGCCGGAGAGGAGCTCCATCACCGGGTGGGCGAGCTGCTGCTGAGCCCCGACGGCATCGACTACCTGCTTGAGGTTGTCGCCCCGCCCATATCGTCCGCGGCTCCCGGTGGCGGGAGCGGGTCGGGGCCGTTGCCTCGCATCGCTGGAGCGGATGACCACCATGTCTCCGCGACAGCGAAGCCTCCTGAGGAGGACGAGCTGGTGCGTCGGATCGTCGCGGGTTTCGACGCCGACCCGCTACTGGCCGCGTCCGCAGCAGCGCTGCTGCGCAGAATAGGCAGCTATCGGGGCACGGCTCTGAGTACTCGAGTTGTTCCGCTCCTGCCCGAGCTCGACCTGCTTGATCTTGACGATGAGCTCAGGCTCCTGGGTCGGTACGCTCACGACCGCCTTCTGGCGGCTCCGGAGCGCCGGCGGGACTGGGAGTCCACACGCGAACTGCTGAGAGGCTTCGGGCTGTACCTGACCGATTCCGGTATCCGGGCGGGCCGGTCCCCGGTGGACACCATCACTGCCGCGTCCAGGGCCAAGGACACGGCCGTCGTCGACATCCTGCGTCACGAGCTCGACTCCATTGGCGAACGGCTGCGGGCAGTGGTCGTCACCGATGCGGCCGAGCACTCAGCTCCTCACCGGGCGCTCCACATCCTGGGCCCGGCGTCACGCCCCGGCCCTGCGGGAGGCGCGATGCGCTGCATGAGTACGCTGCTCAGTGATGCGGATCTGCGCTCCTTGCACCCGGTGCTGCTGACCAGTTCCCGCCTGAGCCTGGCCAGTGGTGACACCTCGCTGCTGGATCGGCTGCGTCGGAGCACCGGTCTCGCACTCCCCGCCACCGATGACGGCTGGATGCTCTCAGTCACCGGGCAGGGAGTTGGCAGTGCCGGGCTCGTCCTGGCCGTCAGTGAGCTGGTCGCTGCCGGGGAGGTACGACTCGTCGTGGGCACCCGGGGGTTTCTCGGAGAGGGCTGGGACTGCCCTGCCGTCAACACGCTCATCGATCTCACGGCGGCAACGACCTCGGCCTCAACGCAGCAGCTGCGCGGTCGCACGATGCGTCTGGACCCTGGCTGGGCCGACAAGGTCGCTCACAACTGGTCCGTCACCTGCCTCCTGCCAAGCCATCCCCGACTGCGTTCCAACCCGGACCTGAACCGACTGCGTCGCAAGGCCGAGCACCTGTGGTCACTGGTGCGGATCGATGATCCCGCGAGCGCCCGGGTGTCGGCCTCCGACGAGTCTGGTGGCGCTCCTGTTGTCGAGACGGGGCTCGATGCCATGCTGTCACCGGTCCAGCGCCGCCTTCTCGACAAACTGGATGACGGCGCCGCCCCGGAGGATATTGATGCCCTCAACTCCGTTACCCTGGCAGGCCTCGATCGTCAGGTCGAGTCGCGGCGATGGCTCGCTCAAGCACCCGCAGCACACCGAGTGTCACAACGCGGCCGTGGCCGCGTGCTAGAGGCGGTCGAGATCACGAGTGCCCCGGCCCTGCTGCGCCGGGGATCGCCCACGGCCTTCTGGAGTGCAGCGGCTCGCGCCGTTCTCGATGTTGCCCTGTCGCGATACGACCTCACTGCGGACGGGGACTCCTCTGACGGGCCCCGCCCCGACCTCGTGGTTCGCGAGAGTGCCACCGATTCTTTCGGCGGCTCCCGTCCGCGGGTGCTGATCGGCCTGGACGGGGTGGGGACCCGTCAGAGCGCTCGGTTCGCCGACATCCTCACCGAGCTCCTGAGCTCCCCGGGGCGCCGTCCTCGTTTCATCCTCGAGGCCACTACCGCAACATTGGCGCAGGGCACGGCCGAGCAGCCTCTGAACGGGCTGCGGCGTCTCCTGGGAAGGCTGCTGGCGCTGGGGGCATGGAACCACGATGACAGTGTTCACCTTGCGGTTCCGACGGCCCTGGCCCGCTCACGAGCCGATATGGAGGCTTTCCTCCATTCCTGGTCCACACGGGTGGGGCCGTGCCGGCTTCACCTGGTTGCCGATGCCGATGACGCGGCAGCGCTCCTGTCCTGCCTCGGCAGCGGTGGTCCCACCGGACGAGTCGAGCTGCGTCGTACCAGGCGCTGGATGGAGGACTGAGGATCGTGCCGTTCAGTGACGGGCGGCCTCCAGGGCGGCGCGGACGGTGGAGCTGAGCTCGGCCGCCGCGGCGTCGGCGGGCACGGAGCGGCGCTCGCCGCTGCGACGGTCGCGGATCTCCACGGTCCCCTCCTTGGCCAGGTCCCGGCCGACGACCAGCGTGTAGGGCAGGCCGAGGAGCTCGGCGTCGGCGAACTTCACACCGGCGGAGACCTTGCGGCGGTCGTCGTAGAGGACCTCAACACCATCGGCGTCCAGGGATGAGGCGATCTGCTCGGCGACGTCGAAGACGGCCTGGTCCTTGCCGGTGGCCAGGACCTGCACGTGGTAGGGGGCGATCTGGACGGGCCAGGACAGTCCCTTGTCGTCGTGGTTGGCCTCGGCCAGGGCGGCCATGACACGGCTGACACCGATGCCGTAGGAGCCCATGGTGACCACGCGGGCCTTGCCGTTCTCGTCCAGGACGGTCAGTCCCAGGGCCTGGGAGTACTTGCGTCCCAGCTCGAAGATGTGGCCGATCTCGATGCCGCGGGCCAGGTGGAGGGGGCCGGAGCCGTCGGGGGCGGGGTCGCCCTCACGGACCTCGGCGGCCTCGATGGTGCCGTCGGCAGTGAAGTCGCGGCCCATGACCAGGTCCAGGACGTGCTTCTTGTCGGTGTTGGCGCCGGTGACCCAGCTGGTTCCCTCCACGATCCGAGGGTCGACGAGGTAGCGCACGGAGCCGGTGAGGACCTCGGTGCCGTCCTCGCGCTTCTCCACGCGCCGCAGCGGGGAGTTGGGGCCGATGGCGGTGGGGCCGATGTAGCCGCGCACGAGCTCGGGGTGGGTCTCGAAGTCGGTGTCGCCGGCCATCTCGACCTCGGCGGGGGCGACGGCGGCCTCCAGGCGCTTCATGTCGACGTCGCGGTCCCCGGGCACGCCGACGACCAGCAGCTCGCGCTCGCCGCCGGGGTGGATGAGGGTGACGACGACGTTCTTGAGGGTGTCGGCGGCCGTCCAGGCCCGCCCGTCGGAGCGCGGGTAGGCCCGGTTGCACAGCTCGACCAGGGAGTCGATGGTGGGGGTGTCGGGGGTGTCGACCACGCGCGCCGGGCCGATCCCGGAGGCGTCGACGGGCTCGGGGACCACGGTGGTGACGGCCTCGGCGTTGGCCGCGTAGCCGCTTGAGGAGCGCACGAAGGTGTCCTCACCGATCTCGCAGGGGTGGAGGAACTCCTCGGAGTGGGAACCGCCCATGGCGCCGGCCATGGCGTTGACGATGACGTAGTCCAGGCCCAGGCGGGTGAAGATCCGCTCGTAGGTGTCGCGGTGGGCCTGGTAGGCGGCGGCCAGGCCGGCGTCGTCGATGTCGAAGGAGTAGGAGTCCTTCATGACGAACTCGCGGCCGCGGATGATGCCGGCGCGGGGGCGGGCCTCGTCGCGGTACTTGGTCTGGATCTGGTAGATGACGGCCGGCAGGTCCTTGTAGGAGGAGTAGAGGTCCTTGACCGCGAGGGTGAACATCTCCTCGTGGGTGGGGGCCAGCAGGTAGTCCCCGTCCTTGCGGTCGCGGAGCTTGAACAGGGTGGGGCCGTAGTCGTCCCAGCGCCCGGTGGCCTGATAGGGCTCGGCCGGCAGGAGGGCCGGGAAGTGGACCTCCTGGCCGCCCATGGCGTCCATCTCCTGGCGCACGATGTCCTCGATCTTGCGCAGCGTCCGCAGCCCCAGCGGCAGCCAGGTGTAGACCCCGGGGGCGGCCCGGCGGACGTAGCAGGCGCGCACGAGCAGGCGGTGGCTGGCGACCTCGGCGTCGGCCGGGTCCTCGCGCAGGGTACGGATGAAGGAGGTGGAGAGTCTGTGCAGCACGGGGGCGATCCTACGGGGTCCGGTGCCCTCACCCCAACGCAGAGCGCCGAGCACGTGGCACCTCACTGACGCGTGCGTCGCCGTCGAAGCCTCACGCCCCCGGGGACGATGAGCGTGCCGCACGTCAGTGGAGCGCTCACAGCAGCACGGTGGCGAACAGGCTCACCTGCTCAAAGCCCAGGGAGCGGTAGAGCGCCATGGCGGGGGTGTTGTAGTCGTTGACGTAGAGGCTCACGACGCCGTCGGCGCCGACATGGTCCCGGCGCACGGCGTCCACCACACCGGCCAGAGCCGCCGCCCCGACTCCCCGCCCACGCAGGTCGGGGCGGGTCCACACGCCGGTCAGCTGGGCGACGCCGCCTGTCGGGGAGTGCCACAGGGCGCCGACGTCGGCCTTGAAGGCCACCGCCCGGGGCGTTCCAGGCTGGACAGGACCTCCTGCGCCGTCGTCGAGGACGACGTAGCTGCGCCCCTGCTCAATGAGCCAGCCGACGTGACGCCGGTATCCAGGACCGTCGGTCGTGGGGTCGTATCCGAGCTCGCCGATGAACATGTCCACCGAGGCGGGAAGGACCATCTCTGTCTCATTTGGATGCGCCCGGCGGACCGCCTGCCCCACCCAGGACAGGGACGGGTGACGGGGCCGATGCCCGCCGCCCAGGCCCTCAGCTGCGCCAGGTGCGGCCAGGACCGGCTGCTTCCAGCGCTCCTGGCGGGCACGCACTCCCTGCTCGCTGAGCGCCCCCCAGACCGCCGCGACGTCCCGGGCCGGCCCGCAGACCGAACCGTGTCTGGACAGGCGGGGTCGGCAGTGCTCGGCCAGCGCCCGGATCTCTCCGGCGTCCGCCGCTCGCAGACCGTGCTCGGGGCGCCCTGCCAGACCGAAGGGCATGAGGGAGCCGACCGACCAGGCCGCGGCGACGGGCTGCGCCAGTCCGCCCAGGGCGACGACGTCTCCGCGCCCCCAGCGGGTCCAGCGCTGCATCTGCTGGACCAGGCTCACGGCACAGACCGGTTCCAGAGCACACAACGACATGACTCCCGACACCTGATCGGAGGGAACCGGTGTCAGGCGGTCGGCGTGACGCTGAGCGCGTCTCGTCTCGCGGTGCCGCAGGAAGCTCATACCCGTCAGGCCCGGGCCGGCGCTGGAGGCGCCCAGCCCTCACCGGTCCTCAGCCGGCTGCGGAGACCATGGGGCTGGTGCCGGCCAGGGCCTCCTCCCCGAGCTCCTCAGCCATCTCGGCGGCCATGGCCTCAGCGTGCTTGAGGAGGGTCTCGACGACCTGGTCCTCCGGGACGGTCTCCACGACCTGGCCGCGCACGAAGATCTGGCCCTTGCCGTTGCCCGAGGCGCAGCCCAGGTCCGCCTCGCGGGCCTCGCCGGGGCCGTTGACGACGCAGCCCATGACGGCCACGCGCAGCGGAGCGGTGATGTTCTTGAGCCCGGCCTCGACCTCCTCCGCCAGGGTCCACACGTCCACCTGGGCACGGCCGCAGGAGGGGCAGGAGACGATCTCGAGCTGACGCTCGCGCAGCCCCATGAACTCCAGCAGCTTGGTGCCCACCTTGACCTCCTCGACCGGAGGAGCGGACAGCGAGACCCGGATGGTGTCGCCGATGCCCTCGGCCAGCAGGGTGCCGAAGGCGGCGCAGGACTTGATGGTGCCCTGGAAGGCGGGGCCGGCCTCGGTCACGCCCAGGTGCAGGGGCCACTGGCCGACCTCCGACAGCAGCCGGTAGGCCTGCACCATGGTGACGACGTCGTGGTGCTTGACGGAGATCTTGAAGTCGTGGAAGTCGTTCTCCTCGAAGAGCCCGGCCTCCCAGGTGGCCGACTCCACGAGCGCCTCGGGGGTGGCCTTCCCGTACTTCTTGAGCAGGCGCTTGTCCAGGGAACCGGCGTTGACGCCGATGCGCAGGGAGACGCCGGCGTCGGAGGCGGCTTTGCAGATGTCGGCGACCTGGTCGTCGAACTTGCGGATGTTGCCGGGGTTGACGCGCACCGCGCCGCAGCCGGCCTCGATGGCGGCGAAGACGTACTTGGGGTTGAAGTGGATGTCCGCGATGACGGGGATGCGGGACTGCTTGGCGATGATCGGCAGCGCCTCGGCGTCCTTGTCGGTGGGGCAGGCCACGCGGACGATGTCGCAGCCCGCGGCCGTCAGCTCGGCGATCTGCTGCAGAGTGGCGCCGATGTCGTGAGTCTTCGTGGTGGTCATCGACTGCACGGTGATGGGGGCGTCTCCACCGACGTTGAGGCTGCCGACCCGGATCTTGCGGGTGGGTCGGCGCGCCGCCAGGACCGGGGCCTGGGCACGCATCGTAGGGATGCCAAGAGCGATCGCTTCAGTCACCCGTCCAGTATGTCACCCGCCCTGCCCGGCCCTGCACCTCAGGTGTGTGGCATCGCTCCCGCCGGTACCGATTTGCTCACGCCCTGCCAGACCCTGCGGGCCTCACAGCGGCGCGGCGATGTCCACCCACACCAGGACCAGGGCCATGGCGATGAGCAGACCGAAGACGACCTGACCGACGGGCAGCATCCTGGCCGTGTCCACCGGGCCCGGATCGGGCTTACCCTGCGCCTTGGCGATCGAGCGCCGGATGCCCTCCCAGCAGGCTCCGAGCACGTGCCCGCCGTCCAGTGGCAGCAGGGGCACCAGGTTGAAGGCGAACAGCGCCAGGTTGAGGCTGCCCAGCAGCATGAGCATGGTGCTCACCCGCATCGACAAGGGGACCGCCCCGCCTCCGGCCACACCGCCGCTGGTGGCATTTCCGGCCATGCGTCCCATGCCCACCAGGCCCACGACGCCGCTGTCGGCGCTGCGCTGCTCAACGCCCAGCGCCGCCTGGACGGCATGATAGAGGCCCACCGGAAGGGTGGCGATGGCCTTGACCGTCCCACCGATGGCCTGCCCGATGATGCCGGGGATCTTGGTGGGGCTCAGGGGAATGGTTCCCAGCGACGGGGAGATGCCGACATAGGGGCGGGCCTGGGTGCGCACGGCCCCGGAGGCGTCCTTGACCGGGGCGCCCTGCGCGTCGCGAACGGTGCGCTGGGCCTCGACCGCGGTGACGCTCACGGTGCGCTCGGCTCCGTCGCGCTCGATGACGACCTCGGTGGGGCTGGTGCCTTGGGCGGCGATCCGGGCCTGCAGCTCCTCCCAGGTGGAGACCTTCACCCCGCCCCAGGAGACGATCCTGTCGCCGACCCGTATGCCGGCGGCGCTGGCGGGGCCGACCGGGTCGGAGTCCTGGCAGGGGGCGCCCGCGTCGATGTCGGACGACACGCAGGGCGCCACGGTCGACAGCGTCGTCGTGCGTCCGGGGATGCCGACCACGCCGACGGCCACGGCCAGCAGCACGATCCCCAGGACCAGGTTGGTGAGGATTCCCCCGGCCATGACGACGAGCTTCTTGGGGACGCTGAGGTGGTAGAAGGCCCGGTGCTCCTCGCCGGGCTGGATCTCCTCCAGGGCCTCGGCGCGAGCCTCGCCCACCATGCCCAGGCTTCCGTCCTTGCGTCGGCGGTCCGGTCTGCCGGGCCTGGCCGGCGGCAGCATGCCGACGAGCTTGACGTAGCCGCCCAGCCAGATGGCCTTGACGCCGTACTCGGTCTCCCCGCGCTTGAACGACCAGATCTTCGGGCCGAAGCCGATGAAGTACTCGGGGACCTTCACTCCGAACTTCTTGGCGGGGATCATGTGCCCGAGCTCGTGAAGGGCCACTGAGACACCGATCCCGATGACGAGGATGACGATGCCCAGGATGTAGGCCAGGGTGGTGCTCACGAGTGCGTTCCTCCGTTTCGTGCCGCGATGAGCTCGTCGGCGCGGGCGCGTGCCCAGGTCTCCACGGCCAGGACGTCGTCGAGGCCCGGGCCGGTCAGGCCCTCGTGCTCGCCGACGACGGCCGCATCGATCTCGACGATATCGAGCCACTCCAGGCCACCGGCGAGGAAGGCGGCGACGGCCTGCTCGTTGGCCGCGTTGAGCACGGTCGGGTGGGTGTCCGAGGCCGCCACGGCGCTGCGGGCCAGGTCGACGGCTGGGAAGGCGGCGCCGTCCAGCGGCTCGAAGGTCCAGCTGACCGGTTCGCGCCAGTCGTTGGGAGTGACCAGGCCCGACAGGTCGGGGCGCTCGGGCCAGGTCAGGCCCAGGGCGATGGGCAGGCGCATGTCGGGCGGGGAGGCCTGGGCGATGGTGGCGCCGTCGGTGAACTCCACCATGGAGTGGATGACGGACTGGGGGTGGACGACGACGTCGATCCGCTCGGGTGCCACGTCGAACAGGAGGTGGGCCTCGATGAGCTCGAGCCCCTTGTTGATGAGGGTCGAGGAGTTAATGGTCACCACCGGCCCCATGTCCCAGGTGGGGTGCTTGAGGGCGGCGGCGGCACTGATCCCGGTGAGCTCGGCGCGGCTGCGCCCGCGGAAGGGGCCGCCGGAGGCGGTCAGGACCAGCCGCCTGACCTCGCTGCGTCCGCTGAGGACGGGGCTGGTCAGTCCCTTCTCGTGGCGCCCGCTGGCCAGGGCCTGGGCGATGGCGGAGTGCTCGGAGTCCACGGGGACGATCTGGCCGGGTCGGGTCAGCGCCTGGCGGACCAGGGCGCCCCCGACGACGAGGGACTCCTTGTTGGCCAGGGCCAGGCGGGCTCCGCTGGCCAGGGCGGCCAGTGTGGGCAGCAGTCCCACCGAGCCGGTGATGCCGTTGACGACCGTGTCGCCTGCCCCGAGCTCGGCGGTCTGGACCGCCGTGGTGGCGGCGTCGGGGCCGGTGAGGATGGTGGTGACCGGGTCGGGGCGGCCGGCCTGGACGGCTGCGGCTCGCAGGGCCTGGCGCAGGCGGCCGGCGAGGTCCTCTCCCCCACCGGTGACGGCCAGGACAGGAACCTCCCAGGTGATGGCCTGGCGGGCCAGGAGCTCCAGGCGCGATCCGCCGGCGGCCAGGGCGGCCACTCGCGGGGCGTGCTCCCCCAGGCGGGAGAGGACCTCGAGCGTCTGGGTGCCGATCGACCCGGTGGATCCCAGGAGGACCAGTCGCTGTGGGTTGTGGGAGGGCGCTGCTGCGTGGCTGGTCATGGGGTGGCGGGTTTCCTCAGGACGGGCTCGACGAGCGTGACTCACTCGACGGACAGGAGGACCTCGACGACGCGCGCCAGGTAACGGTCGACGCTGGGCTCACCGTAGGCCTTGTTCCCCCGGGCGCGGCGGAAGACCGCTCCGCGCACCTCGCTGGAGGTCAGGGTGGTGTCGGAATCGAAGTAGCCGGCGATACGGTCCATGAGGGCATCGACGTCGGTCTTGTCGTACCCCTGCCCGGAGGCCGGGGCGAAGCGCTCGCCGGCCGGGCGCAGCAGACGCGGGTAGAGGGTGGTGGCGAGCTGGGTGACCTGGTCCATCCAGGCCTGGCGGCCGTTCTTGGCCACGAAGGCCGCGCGACGGCGCTGGAGGAAGGCGGCCTCAAGCCGGTCGAGGGCGGCGTCCACGGCCTGGGGCTGGTAGCCGCGCAGGACGACGTCGAAGGCGACAGTGCGCACGCCCTCGGAGTCCATCTCGTCGAGCTCACCGGCGTCGTAGATCTCGTGAGCCGTCTCGAAGTAGCGGTCCACCTGCTCGGGGCGGTAGCCCGGTCGCAGGAGCGCTGACTTGGGGAACATGTCGCTCATGTCGTCTTGACCCTCTCCTGGTTGAGTACCTCGGTCGCGAGCTGACCGCAGGCACCGTCGATGTCGCTGCCTCGAGTGTCTCGCACTGTCGTGGTAATTCCGGCACGCCGGAGCGTGTCGACGAACATATCCTGAACCGCAACCTCCGAGCAGGTCCAGATGGACCCCGGGGTGGGGTTGAGCGGGATGGGGTTGACATGGGCCCATCCTGTGTCCCTGCGGTTGAGCTCGTCGGCGAGCAGCTGGGCGCGCCAGGCGTGGTCGTTCATGTCCTTGATGAGCGCGTACTCGATGGACACGCGCCGGCCGGTGGCCAGGAAGTAGTCGTGGGCGGCGTCGAGCAGCTCGCCGACCTTCCACTTGGAGTTGACGGGGATGAGCTCGTCGCGCAGCTCGTCGTCGGGGGCGTGCAGGGAGACGGCCAGGGTCACCGGCAGCCCCTCGCCGGCGAGTCGGCGAATGAGGGGGACGAGTCCCACGGTGGAGACGGTGATGCCGCGCGCCGACAGGCCGAAGCCCTCCGGGGCCGGGTCGATGAGCCGGTGGAGGGCGCCGACGACGTTCTTGTAGTTGACCATCGGCTCGCCCATGCCCATGAAGACCACGTTGGACAGGCGGGCCGGTCCCCCGGTCAGCTCCCCGGCGGCCGAGGCCTGGGCGGCGTGGCGCACCTGCTCCACGATCTCCCCGGTGGACAGGTTGCGGGTCAGGCCCATCTGGCCGGTGGCGCAGAAGGGGCAGGCCATGCCGCAGCCGGCCTGGGAGGAGACGCACAGGGTGGTGCGCTCCTTGTAGCGCATGAGGACGCTCTCGACGCGCACGCCGTCGTGCAGCTCCCACAGGTGCTTGATGGTGCGCCCGCCGTCAGCGCTCATGGCGCGTACCGGGGTGATGAGCTCGGGCAGCAGCTCGGCGCACAGCTGCTCGCGCTGGGCGGCGGGCAGGTCGGTCATGTCCGCACTGTCGCGGGTGAAGTGCGTGAAGTAGTGGCGTGAGAGCTGGTCGGCCCGGAAGGAGGGCAGGCCCGAGTCCTTGCAGGCGGCCTTGCGCCCGGACAGGTCGAGGTCGGCCAGGTGGCGGGGGGCCTTGCCGCGCGCGGCGGGCACCGCGAAGGACAGGCGCGGTTTGGCGTCGGGGCTGGTGGCGCCCTCCGGGGGCTGGTCGGTGGGCATGACCTGGACCCGGCCGTCATGTGGCCGTCCGGTGATGCTGACGGGCTGCGGGCGCCGGGGGCGCTGCTGTGCTCGCGATGGACTCACGCTCGTGCTCCTCGTGTCCCGGGGCTGGGGAGGGCCGGGCTGGTCGATAGGGGTGGGTGCGGCATGCGTCCCTATTTCACCAGGAGGGTGAAGGCGTAGACAAGTGGAGCGGCCACGAGGATCGAGTCGAGCCGGTCCATGATTCCGCCGTGCCCGGGCAGGAGCGTGCCCATGTCCTTGAGTCCCAGGTCCCGCTTGAGCAGGGACTCCCCCAGGTCTCCCAGGGTGGAGACGATCACGGTGCAGACGCCCAGTGCGGCTCCGGCCCACCAGGGTCCGCCGATGGCCCAGACGCAGCCGGCACCGGTGGCGACGGCTGCGATGAGGGAGCCCATGAGCCCCTCCCAGGACTTCTTGGGTGAGACCGAGGGCGCCAGGGGGTGACGGCCGAAGGTGATGCCGGCCATCCACCCGCCGGTGTCGTTGGCGGCCGCCAAGGCGATGAGCATCATGACTTTTCCCACTCCGTGCTCCTGCACCAGGAGCAGGACCGCGAAGCCGGCCAGGAAGGGCAGGTAGGTGGCGGCGAAGACCGAGGCGGCCGCGGCGCTGGAGCGCGAGCGGCGGACCTCATCGTGGGCCTCAGTGCGGGGGATATCGTGGCCGGCCTGCTCCAGGACGGTGCCGACCTCCGCCTCGGCCTGGTCCATGAAGCTCCACAAGACGCAGGCGCCGACGGTGGCGACGTAGGCACCGAAGGCCGCCTCCGCTCCCACCTCCCAGGCGCACACGGAGATTCCCAGGGTCCCCAGCCACAGCGGCGCCAGGGGCAGGCGGATGCGCTTGCGGGCGAAGGCCGCCGCCAGCTCCCACAGCGCACCGCACACGGCCAGGACGACGACGCCCACGAAGATGACCTTGTAGAAGGCCAGGGACCCCAGGACCACGGCGATGAGCACGACCGCCACCCCGATGGCGGCGGGCAGGTTGCGTCCCGCCCGCCCGGTGGCGGGCAGGGGGTCGTGGTTGCGCGTGGGGCGCGGGTTCAGCAGAGGCGACACGGGGCTCACAGGGGTTGACGGGACAGGGCGGGAGGCCGGGTGGTGGCGCGGCCGCTCCCGGGACGAGGCGGCTCAGACCTCGAGGAGCTCGGCCTCCTTGGCGCTCAGGGCGGCGTCGATCTGCTCGACGAAGCGCTTGGTGAGGCCGTCGAGCTCGTGCTCGGCGCGCTTGACGTCGTCCTCGCCGGCCTCACCGTCCTTCTTGATGGCCTCGAGCTCCTTCTTGGCCTTGCCGCGGATACCGCGCACCTGGACGCGGGAGTCCTCGGCGCGGGAGCGGGCGAGCTTGACGTAGTCCTTGCGGCGCTCCTCGGTCAGTGCCGGCAGGGTGACGCGGATGACGGTGCCGTCATCGGTGGGGTTGACGCCGAGGTCGGACTCGCGGATGGCGGTGACGATGTCCTTCATGGCGGAGCGGTCGAAGGGGCTGACCAGGACGGTGCGGGCCTCGGGGATCGTCAGGGAGGCGAGCTGCTGGAGCGGGGTGGGGGCGCCGTAGTAGTCCACGACGATCCCGTTGAACATCGAGGGGTTGGCGCGGCCGGTACGGATGGTGGCCAGCTCGCTCTTGGCGGCCTGGAGGGCCTTGTCCATCTTGTCCTCGGCCTCGAGCATGACGTCGTCGATCATGGTGCTTCCTTTACTGGGCGGTCGTGGGTTCGTCAGGTAGTGATCGGCCATCGCGGGGATGGCTGCGGATTGGGAGGGTGTGCCGGCCGTCTGCGCCGCACGCGGTCACGGAGCTCGAAGGGGCCCTCGGCAGCCCGTCGGAGCTCGCAGCCGGGTCAGTCGCAGCTGACGAGTGTCCCGATTCTCTCACCCAGCAGGGCTCGGGTGATGTTGCCGGGCTCCCCCATGCCGAAGACGCGCATGGTCAGGCCGTTGTCGCGGCACAGGGCGAAGGCGGAGGCGTCGACCACCTGGAGGCCGTCGGCCAGGGCGCGCTCGTAGGTGAGCTGGTCCAGGCGCCGGGCATCGGGGTTCTTGCGGGGGTCGGCGGTGTAGACGCCGTCGACCCCGTTCTTGCCCACGAGTAGCTCGTCGCAGTGGGTCTCCAGGGCGCGCTGGGCCGAGACGGTGTCCGTGGAGAAGTAGGGCAGGCCGGCACCGGCGCCGAAGACGACGACGCGGTTCTTCTCCATGTGGCGGATGGCGCGCAGGGGGATGTAGGACTCGGCGACCTGTCCCATGGCGATGGCGGTCTGGACACGGGCGGGCACCCCCGCCTTCTCAATGAAGTCCTGCAGGGCCAGGGCGTTCATGACGGTTCCCAGCATGCCCATGTAGTCGGCGCGGGCGCGGTCCATGCCGCGTGAGGAGAGCTCGGCGCCGCGGAAGAAGTTCCCGCCTCCGACGACGACGGAGACCTGGACTCCGGCGCGCACGGCCTCGGCGATCTGGCGGGCGGCGTCGGAGACGACGTCGGGGTCCAGACCTATGGATCCGCCACCGAAGACCTCACCGGAGAGCTTGAGTAGAACACGTCTGGGGTGCGTGCCATGGGCGACGCGGTCGTCACGAGCCGGTTCCTGACTCATTGCGCTATGTCTCCTGGGTTCGGTGGGCAGGCTTGGCACAGCCTACCCCGTCCGGGCGGGTGCCGGGCCACGATGAGCGTCAACCCCGGCGGTCAGGCACACCATGGGGCCGTGCCATGGGACCGTGCCATGGGACCAGGGCCACGCAGAAGACGTGCTCGAGGAGGGCGCCCCGGGGAGCAGACAGTGAGGGATGTCGATGAGTGGGGAGAGAAACGGGGCGGGGGCGCGAGCATGATGCTCGCGCCCCCGCCCCGATCAGTGAGCGGATCAGGCGCCGACGCGGAAGCGCACGAAGCCGGTCAGCTCGCCACCGGTGGCCTCGACGACCTTGCCGACCGTGGTCTTGGGGTCCTTGGCGAAGGCCTGGTCGACCAGGACGTTCTCCTTGAAGAAACCGTTGAGACGACCCTCTACGATCTTGGGGATGGCCTTCTCGGGCTTGCCCTCGGCGCGGGTGGTCTCCTCGGCGATGGCGCGCTCCTTGTCCACGACCTCGGCCGGGACGTCCTCACGGGTGGCGTAGGCCGGGGAGTAGGCGGCGATGTGCATGGCGACGTCGTGAGCCACCTCGGCGGCCTTGGCGTCGGTGCCCACCAGGACGCCGACCTGGGCGGGCAGGTCGGGGTTGGTGCGGTGCAGGTAGAGCTCGATCTTGTCGGCCTCGAGGCGGCCGACACGGCGCACGACGATCTTCTCGCCGATGACTGCCTGCATGCCGTCGGTGAGCTCCTTGACGGTGGAGCCGTCGACCTCGACCTCGGCCAGGGTCTCGGCGTCGGTGGCGCCGGAGTCCAGGGCGGCGGTGAGGACCTGCTCGGCGTAGTCGAGGAACTTCTGGTTCTTGGCCACGAAGTCGGTCTCGGCGTTGATCTCGACGAGGACGCCGACCTGGCCGTTGCCGGAGTCGACGACCTTGGCGGCGATGAGGCCGGCGGAGGCGGCGCGGCCCTCGCGCTTGGCAATGCCCTTGAGGCCCTTGACGCGAATGATCTCGATGGCCTTCTCGGCGTCGCCGTTGGCCTCGTCGAGGGCCTTCTTGACGTCGAGCATGCCGGCGCCGGTCTTCTCGCGCAGCGCCTTGATGTCAGCGGTGGTGTAGTTCGCCATGAATGTCTCCTGGTCAGTCAGTGACTAATAGACGTGTGAAAAAGGACGAGTGAGAGGTGCTCACAGCGCGGGGACGCCGCGCTGTGAGCGAGGAGCTGAGGGCGGGCTCAGGCCTGCTCGGCCGCAGCTGCCTCGGCGACAGCCTCGGTCACCTCAGCGGCGACCTCGGTGGCCTCGGCCTCGGCTCCGGCGAGGAGCTGGGCCTCCCACTCGGGCAGCGGCTCGGCGTCGGCGGGGGCGACCTCGGCCTCCTCACCAGTGCGGGCGCGGCCGCCGGAGCGGGCCAGCAGGCCCTCGGCGGTGGCGTCGGCGACGACACGGGTCAGCAGGGTGACGGCGCGGATGGCGTCGTCGTTGCCGGGGATGCCGTAGGTGGCCTCGTCCGGGTCGCAGTTGGTGTCCAGGATGGCGATGACCGGAATCCCGAGCTTCTGAGCCTCAGAGATGGCCAGGTGCTCCTTCTTGGTGTCCACAACCCACACGGCCGCGGGGAGCTTGCTCATGTCGCGGATACCGCCCAGGGTGCGCTGGAGCTTGTCCTTCTCGCGGCGCATCATGAGCAGTTCCTTCTTGGTGCGGCCGGAGCCGGCCACGTCGTCGAAGTCGATCTGCTCGAGCTCCTTCATGCGGTCCAGGCGGGCGCGCACGGTGGAGAAGTTGGTGAGCATGCCGCCCAGCCAGCGCTGGTTGACGTAGGGCATGCCGACGCGCTGGGCCTGCTCGGCCACGGCGGCCTGGGCCTGCTTCTTGGTGCCGACGAACAGGATGTTGCCGCCGCGGGCGACGGTCTCCTTGACGAAGTCGTAGGCGGTGTTGATGCCCTCGACGGTCTGCTGGAGGTCGATGACGTAGATGCCGTTGCGCTCGGTGAGGATGAAGCGCTTCATCTTGGGGTTCCAGCGACGAGTCTGGTGCCCGAAGTGGACACCGCTGTCAAGGAGCTGGCGCATGGTAACGACGGCCATGACGGTCCTTCCGTGTGTGCCGAGAGGTTGCTCGACGCACGATCATTCGGGGGACGGCCGAGCTGCGCCCGGACGCGTCCCAGGGATCTTCTTCTGGGTTCTTCCCCGTGGTTCCGCACGCTTGCGAACGCGCACCGGAGCCGGTGACCGGCTGGGAGCCGGCGCGGATGGGGCCTGGTGCCTGCGACGCACGGCCACCCGTTCACCGTGGAGAACCGTGATGACCGGGACCGCGACCGTGTCGCCCGGAGGGACGTCCCGAGATGCTCGGGTGCAGGCACGCGAAGTCAGCATTCCGGGCCCGTTTCCCACTGACGCCGGAGCGATCCGCAGAATGCTGCGGAGGCGAGGCTACCACAGGACTGGACCAGCGGCCGAGGCCGAATCCGCGGTATTCGGAGTCGTCCCGGTCACCACAGGCCGCTTCCTCGAGGGGCTTTCCACAGGGCCGACGACGTCCTCGGCGCCGAGGGCCGCTCGGCGCGCACTCTGAGGGCATGCAGCCACAGCAGCCTCGGCAAAGCCGCCACCTCCGAGATCCTCGCACGCCCCACCGTCTCGCCGCGCTGGCAACGGCCCTGATCGCCTGCGGCTCACTGGCCGCACTGCCCGGTGCTCCACCGGCTCAGGGCATGAGCACTCTCCCCGGCCCAGCCACTAGCACTGCCGTGACCACGGTTCGGGCTCCGTGGGTCCAGGCCCCGTTGCTGCCCGAGCTGACGAGCAGCGCGTCTGGGCCGGCCGAGGCCGCCCGCTGGTTGTCCTCGTCGACCTCGCTCGTGACGAGCCTGAGCCCTTCCTCCCCGCTCATCAATGGCACGGGGACGGCAGGCCTGGCGCCGACGGACCGGTCTGCGGGTCCCCGGCGCCCGCGGGGCCGCTATCAGTGGCCGACCGGCGCGCCGGCCACCGTGGTGGAGGACTTCGACCCGCCCGCCGTCGTGTGGGGACGCGGACACCGGGGAGTGGATCTTGCGGCCGCTGAGGGCACGCAGATCCGCAGCGCCGCCGCGGGGAGGGTCGCCTTCGCCGGCATGGTGGCCGGGCGCCCCGTGGTCTCCATCGACCACGCCGACGGGATCCGCACCACCTATGAGCCGGTCGAACCGGCCGTCAGCGCCGGTGACACGGTGGCTGCGGGGCAGATCATCGGCACCCTGCTGGCGGGGCACCGCTCGGACGGGGTCTGCGCCCTGCACTGGGGGGCGCGCACCGGCCCCAAGACGTACATCAACCCGCTGCGCCTGCTGCAACCGGCCGTCATCCGCCTCAAGCCCCTTCACTGAGAACGCGACCCCACGAGGGTTCCGCTCAGGCCCGAGGGAAGGCCTGCTCGTAGACGCTGCGCAGGCGCTCAGCCGAGACGTGGGTGTAGCGCTGGGTGGTGGCCAGGGAGGAGTGACCGAGGAGCTCTTGGACGCTGCGCAGGTCCGCTCCCCCGCCCAGGACGTGGGTGGCGGTGCTGTGCCGCAGTCCGTGCGGGCCCAGGTCGGGTACCTGGGCGGCCGCGCACAGGCGGTGGACGACGTCGCGCACCGCCCGGGGATCGATGCGTCGCCCCCGCGCCCCGAGGAAGAGGGCGCCTCCCGCATCGACGGCGCAGATCTCACCGCGCCGATGCAGCCATGCCTCCAGCGCCTTGGCGGCGGGCAGCCCGTAGGGGACGGTCCGTTCCTTACGGCCCTTCCCCAGGACTCGCAGGGTCCGTTGGGAGTGGTCGAGGTCGGCGACATCCAGGCCGACGAGCTCGGAGACCCGCACTCCGGTCGCGTAGAGCGTCTCGATGATGGCCAGGTCACGCACGGCCAGGACGTGCCCGTCAGAGGCGAGGTCCGAGGCGGTCTTGAGCAGCTGCGAGGCCTGCTGAGGCGTCAGCACTCCGGGCAGGCGGTTGTCGACGCGGGGCGCGCGCAGACGCGCGGCGACGTCGGAGGTGAGCAGTCCCGTCTCGAAGGCCCAGGAGGAGAAGGTCCTCACCGAGGCCGAGCGCCGGGCCAGGGTGGCGCGCGAGTGACCGCTCGCGGCCATCGCGGCGAGCCAGTCCCGCAGGTCCGCCAGGTCGAGGGTGGCCAGGGCGGTATCGACTGGCTCCGCGTCACCCTCACCGACACCGAGGAAGCTCAGCAGGTCGTTGATGTCGACGAGATAGGCGCGCACGGTGTGCCCGGACAGGTCCCGCTGCAGGGCCAGGTAGCTGCGGTAGGAGTCGAGCAGATCGGCGCGCGTCCTCGGCATGTGCTCCCTCCTCCCTGCTGGCGACAAGAACACCTGAAGACTACGGCGCCGGGACGGGCCCTCCACGGAATACGCGCCGCAGGCATCGGCAGCGCACGGCCCGGTGACGCCGCTCTGACGGGCCCCGGCTCTGCCCGAGCACGAGGGTCTCGGCGACGCCCTCGCCACTAACCACCTCCGCCTCAGATCACTATCTCCGCCGGACAGACAATCGCCACCTTGATTCAACGCACAATCTCACCACTCGAATCACAAATTCATAACAACCATCCAGGTGGCACTACGGATACCAACCTCCCCTTCTCCTTGATCCCAACGAAAAACCCATCGTTCCTCTGTATTTCCCCACATTCGGAGCATTTGTTGCCGTCCAACGAGGAAGTTAAAATCTTGGTCGTTCTGACGAACTCCATCCCTTCCTGGCTCATCCCTATTTCCTGCTGGAGCGCAGCACTGTGAAACGGTTCTCCAGGCGCGGCGTCCACGTCGGCGTCATCGCGGTCCTGACCGCTGCCGCTCTGGTCGCCGTCGTCCTGCACCCGGGGATGGTCACCCATGTTGTCGATCTTCATGGCGGTGGAGTGCGGGCGACCAACGGGAAGATGGCGATGGTCGCCCACCTCAGCTACCGCTCGCAGACGCTCAACAGGGGCCTGCGCACCTCCTCGACGAGCTTCGACGTCGACCGGTCCAGCTCCCAGATCGTCATGTCCGACGCCTCCTCGGACACCTATACGCAGATTGACGACATCACGCCGCCCCGGGCCACCGGCTCCGGCTCCACCGTCCCCACCCTCGTCTCCAGGAGGTTTCGTCCATGAACATGCTGACACGCTGGGTACCCGGCGACATCCTGGTCGCCGTCGGGGACGGCGGCGTTCTCGCCCTCGACGGGAGCGCACAGGCGATGGAAGCGATGTGGACCGAGCTCGGTGAGCACCGCTGCCTCGGCGACCTGCTCAAAAGCCTGAGCCGGCTGCACGACAACGAGGTCTTCACCCTCCCCGACTTCCTCATGATGGCCATCGACGGCCAGGAGCTGCGAGTGGCCGCCCGAGGCCGCTTCTGCCTCCACCTGGACACTGCCGACGGCGAGCGCAGCTTCAGTGCCTCCGAGGTCGTCGTGTGGGAGGAGTCCCGCTATGAGCGGGTCAACCAGTGCATCCTCGAGCTCACCCCGGCCACCAGACACCCAGCCGGTCCCGAAGGGCTCGACGAGTTCCTCCCCCTGCGCTCGGGGATCGTCCGAGCCTCGCAGCTGCACATCGGCTTCGGAGACCACCAGCTCCCACTATCCTCACCGGCTCAGACCGGCGCTCACGGGGGTCAGGGGGCACCGCAACCATCGGCGGCCCAGGAGATCCTCCAACAGGCTCAGGCCGACGGCGCCCCCGAGCGGGACGACCCACCGCCGTCGTCATCGCTACCTGCGAGGCAGGAGCAGGGCAAGGCCGCTTACCAGTCCCGCCCCGATCCCGGACAGACGCTGGAACCGCAGTCCATGGGCCCGATGGACAGTGCAGGCTCCCCGCAGGGGACCGGGGCGGGGGAGCCGGCCGCGGTGCTGGGACCCGACGACGTTCCGGCGGCCGAGGCCGCAGCCCCGCAGGCGCATGGACAGCAGGCCCAGGACGACAAGGCCGGTCGTCTTGTTGAGCGCACGATGATGCAGGGGGCCGAGGCGGCCGTCGGCCCGGCCTCCTCTCAGGACATGGATCCGTTGGCCCGGCTCGCCGCAGGGCCCGGACGTCACCGGGCCTCCCCTCTGGGCGAGAGCGCCTCCGGCCGACACTCGTCACAGGCCGCTGAGCCGCTCCCGGCTCAGCGGCAGGCCCCGGACGGCGGCGCAGATGCAGCGTCCCCGAATGGCTCAGCGCCCTCGGGCGCGCAGGGCAAGCACGACGGGCGCACCGTCTCGGCTGTAGGACTTCATGCCGCCAGGAACGCACTGGGCGGGCAGACCGGGCTCGACGAGCCCTCCGGCACCGGCCCCAGCGTGATGGCCGTCTTCTGCGAAGCGGGGCACCCCAATCCGGTGCACGCCTCCTCGTGCCGCGAGTGCGACGGCACCATCACCTCCAGGACCGGCCAGGTCGAGCGACCGGTCCTGGGCGTTCTGCGTGTCTCCTCAGGCGCCACGGCGATCCTGGACACTGATGTCATCATCGGCCGACTGCCCCAGGGCACGAGCAGCACCGCCGCTCAGCGCCCCCGCCTGCTGGCCGTCCCCAGCCCGGGCAAGGCGATCTCGAAGACTCACTGCGCCGTGAGGGTCGAAGGCTGGGACATGCGCGTGGAGGACCTGGGCTCCACCAACGGGACCTTCCTGCTGCGCGCCGGGGAGGAGCCCCGCCGCGTGCCCGAGCACCAGCAGCTTCTCCTGCGCGCCGGCGACATCATCGACATCGGTGATGGCACCACCCTGACAGTGGAGCGTGAGGCGTGATGTCCTCCCCGAGCTCCGCCCCGCAGGGACCGCCGATCCCCGGAGCCAGCCCCAAGCGCCTCCTGGGCGCCGGGGGCTTCGCCGATGTCTTCCTGTATGAGCAGCGGGTGCCGCGCCGCGACGTGGCGGTGAAGATCCTGCGGCCAGGAGGCAGCCAGCGAGACCACCACCGGTTCACCACCGAGGCGGACCTCATGGCCCGTCTGTCATCGCACCCCTCCATCGTGTCGGTCTACGGGGCCGGGACGGTGGAGGAAGAGCGCAGCTACCTCATCATGGAGTACTGTCCCCCTCCCCACCTGGGCAAGCTGGCCGCCTCGCAGCCCTTGTCCCTCACACGCGCCCTGGAGATCGGTATCCGGCTGGCGGGCGCGGTGGAGACCATTCACCGGGTCGGCTACCTCCACCGCGACATCAAGCCTGCCAGCATCCTGCTCACCCCCTTCGGGCGTCCGGTGCTCGGCGACTTCGGGATCGCCGCGCCCATCGGGCTCAGCATCGAGAAGGACGAGTTCGGAGGGGCGTCCCCGCCGTGGGCCTCACCCGAGCAGCAGCTCGACCGGGAGAGCCTGACTCCGGCCTCGGATGTCTACGCCCTGGCCGCGACCATCTACACGCTGCTGGCGGGACGCTCACCCCACGTCGATGTCTCCGGAGCTGACCGCAACGACCAGCTCTCGATGCTCGACCGAGTGCTCCACCGACAAATCCCCCCGATCGGGCGACACGACATACCCGAGCAGCTCGAGCGGATCCTGGCCATGGCGATGGCCAAGTCTCCCCGCGGACGGTATGCCAGCGCCATCGCCCTGGCTCGGGCGCTGCAACAGGTACAGACCGACCTGTGCCTGGCCATCACCCAGCTCGATGTCATGGAGGAGGCGTCCGGACGACACACGAGCGGGAACCGGAACCAGGACTCCACGATGCTGCGGCCGGCCGTCATAGTGGACCCGGACGGGCCGACCGGAACCGTGCCCGCCGCACACCGGCACGACGACGCCGCCACGACCTTCGCGCCTCGTCGTGTCAAGGCCCAGCCCACCGGCTCCGCCTCGCTGTGCGACCGTCCCCGGCCCGGTTCCGCTCTCCCGCCCCAGGGCGATGAGGCCGAGGTCGCGAGAGACGACCCGGGCTCGCAGGAGGCCGAGGCGGGCCTGCAGCGGCGGCGCAGCCGCCCGTCGGGGCGAGCCGTGGCCGTCACCGTGGTGGGCACCGCCGTCGTGGTCTGCCTGAGCGCGATCGGAGTGTGGTCGGTGCTGTGAATGGACGAAGGAGGGATCATGACGAATTCACCCGCCGAGCTCTGGCTCAGGCGCACTGGAGCATGTCGCTCGCATGCCTCACAAGGGTGGGGCAGGACCTGTCCATCATGGTCCCGCCGTCGTGGCAGGGCGCTCTTCAGTCCCGACCACCTGTGCCCTTCCGGGTGCGTCGCCTCCAGCCGGAGGCGGTGCGTTCCACCTTCCCTGAGAGCTCCAGGATCCCCAGTGCCGAGGTGGTCTCCTTCGGGGACAGCCCGGCGGAGCGGACGATGGACTCGGTACTCGCCGCGGCCCGGGCCGGCATGGCGTCCAGGACCAGCGAGGCGGCCGGGTCCAGGCCGTCGAGGAGCCCACCACCGGCCAGCTCGGGGTCCTGCTCCTTGGCGGCGTCCGCGTCGACGGTGCCCAGGGGCGTCAGCAGCTCCAGGGCATCGTCGGTATCGGTGATGCACACCGCCCCTTTGCGCAGGAGCCGGTGGCATCCGACCGAGGACATGGAGGTCACGGGGCCGGGAACGGCTCCCAGCTGCCTGCCCAGCTCGAGGGCGCGGTGGGCAGTGGACAGGGCGCCCGATCTCCAGGCCGCCTCCACCACGATCGTCGCCTGCGAGATCGCCGCGATGACGCGGTTGCGTGAGACGAACCGGTGGCGGCCGGGCTGACAGCCCGGCGGTACCTCCGCCACCAGGGCCCCGGAGGCGATGACTGCCTCCAGCACCCCGGTGTTTCCCAGCGGGTAGAGGCGGTCCACTCCCCCGGCTGAGATTGACACCGTTGGTCCCTCGCCCAGTGCCCCGCGGTGAGCGCAGGCATCGATGCCGAAGGCTCCCCCGGAGACGATGAGGCCACCTTTGGCCGTCACCCCCGCGGCCAGGGAGGTGGCGACCGCCTCCCCGTAGCGGGTGGAGGCCCGGGCCCCCACCAGTGCCAGGCACAGTCCGCTGGCCGGTCCCACCGGCATCCGCTGCTCACGTACAGGTTGACCAGCACCCGCGACACGTGGAGCCTCGTCGTCTCCGACGGCCCCGGGCTCGCCTCCCTCAAGGCCCTTGTCCTTCAGGTCCCCGGCGTTGACCAGCAGCGAGGGGTCGCCGCGCACCCACAGGCAGAAAGGCGGGTGCTCAAGCTGGTCGAGTCCCGGCGGCCACCAGGGCTCCCCCGGGAGGATGAGGCTGCCACCCAGGCGGTCAAGCACATCGAGCTCGCGGCGGATATCGAGTCCCTCCAGGCGCGGCGCCCACCGGGCGGCGACCTGGGCCCAGCAGGCGCTGATATCGGCGGAGCCGGACATCCCCGGGGGCGGCTGCGGCACCGGTGGCCGCGGGGAGCCGCGCACCTGTCCGGAGGGGTCGATGGCCTCCTCCAAAAGCCACCTCAGGGCGGGACTCGGCCCGAGCCGGCCCACCACCATGGCTGCGGTGGCGTTGTCGGGCTCAGCCAGGCGGGACCAGGTCGCGCGTGCCAACGCCGGATCGTCGATGTCGTAGGGCAGTGTCATGGGCGTCATGGGCTTCATGGCCGCACTCCTGAGGTTCTCAGGGCCAGGGCGGTCCCGATGTGTGCGAGGGAGAGGGTGTCGAGCCCCTCGAGGTCGGCGAGGGTCCAGGCCAGTCTGAGGACCCGGTCCACCCCGCGCAGGGAGAGGTCGCCGCGTTCGAGGGCGGTCATGAGCCGGCGGCTGAGCGGAGCGCTGAGTCCGCCGTCGGGGCCTCTGAGGTAGGAGCCGGGGACCTCGGCGTTGAGGCGCCACGGGGTGCCGGCCAGCCTGCGCTCCGCGGCCCGGCGGGCACGCAGGACGCGCCGCGCCACCTCGACGCTGGACTCTCCATGGCCGGTGGAAGCGAGGTCGGCGGCGCTGACGGCACCGACCTCGACCTGGATGTCGACCCGGTCCAGCAGTGGACCGGACAGTCGTGAGAAGTAGCGCCGCCGCTGCAGGGAGGTGCAGGTGCACTCCAGGCCGCGGCCGCCGGACTTGCCGCAGGGGCAGGGGTTGGCGGCCAGGACGAGCTGGAAGGCGGCCGGGTAGCTGGCACGCCCACCCACCCGGTCGATGGTAACCGCTCCCGACTCCAGCGGCTGGCGCAGGCAGTCCAGGACGCCGGCGCTGAACTCGGGGGCCTCATCGAGGAAGAGCACCCCGCGGTGAGCCAGGGAGACATCCCCGGGGCGGGGCAGGCCGGAGCCTCCCCCGACGACGGCGGCCCGGGTCGCCGTGTGGTGCGGCGCGCGCAACGGCGGCCGGGTGATGAGTCCGCGGGCGGGATCGAAGATGCCGGCCACGGAGTGCAAGGAAGTGACGGTAACAGCATCGGCCTGCTCCAGGGGCGGCAGGATGGAGGGGAGCCTCTCAGCGAGCATGGTCTTGCCCGTTCCCGGGGGCCCCACCATGATGAGGTGATGTCCCCCGGCGGCGGCGACCTCGAGGGCCTGGCGGGCCTCGGACTGCCCGACGACGTCGGCCAGGTCCGGCTGCTCGGCACCCTGCAGCGGGGTCGTGGGGGCATCGTCTGTGGCGGCCTCGGCGATCTGCTCCAGTGCGGCGGCCACGGCCGCGCTCAGGCGCCCTCCATAACGCTCGACGAGCTGGCCGACGTGCCTGACGGCGGTGACGCGGGCGCCGGGGACGAGCTCGGCCTCGGCGGCGGCCTCCTGGGCGACGACGATCTCCTCGACCCCAGCGGCCACCGCGGCCTGGACGCTGGGCAGGACACCGCGCACCGAGTGCACGGAGCCGTCCAGCCCGAGCTCGCCGATGTAGACGGTCCGTCCCAGGAGCCCGGCCGCGCTCCGTCCGAGCCGCCCGCGGGCCCCCAGGACGGCCAGGGCGAGCGCCAGGTCCAGCCCGGTCCCGGTCTTGCGCAGGTCCGCTGGGGAGAGGTTGACGGTCAGGCGCTGCTCGCCCCAGGTGACGCCGCAGGTGCTCAACGCGGCCCGGACGCGCTCGCGCGACTCACGCACGGCGGCGTCGGGCAGGCCCACGAGGGTGAATCCGGGCAGGCCCTGGGCGGCATGAGCCTCGACCTCAACGATGTGTCCGGCCAGCCCGGTCAGCGTCACAGCAAGCGTACGAGCTAGCCCCATGACGCATCCACCGCCCGGTGGTGGCGCAGCAGCGCAGGACGCGCGTCGCGCATAAGGATGGAGATGACGTCCAGGCGCATGCCGGCGTGCGGCGGGGTCTCGTGGGTACTCGCCCAGGCGGCAGCCAGGGCCCGCAGTCGGGCGACCTTGCGGGCGTCGACGGCGGCGGCCGGCGGCCCCTGGCGCAGGGAGCTGCGGGTCTTGACCTCGACGATGATGAGCCTTGCTCCTGCCCACCCCTGAGCTGGGTCGGTGACGGACTCACTGCCCGGCTCGCGGTGCGCGTGACCGGGTTCCAGGGCGATGATGTCGAGCTCTCCGCGCAGGCCGTGGTCCGGACGCCAGTTGCGCTCCAGGACCTGCCAGCCGATGTCCTCCAGGTAGGTGGCGGCAAGATCCTCTCCACGCCGTCCGGTGCTCTGGCGGGACGCCCCTGCGCGGACAGCTCCTGAACCTCCCGGGCCCTGGAACGGCGGCGTGAGCGCGTGATCGCCGCACCTGGCTGCGATCACCGTTCGTCCCCTTGTGGCTGCTACGACCTGTTCGGTCATCCCGATCACCTCCGCCACTAGCGTGAGGCCGGATCAGCCGGTGCGCGTCATGGCCCGATCGGCTCTGTGGAAGGCGCTGTCAGAAGACGAGCTGTGGCCCCCGGCGAGCGGGGAGGGACAGCCGAACGGAGCCTTCTGAGGTGGCGCGGCGTGGGAAGGACGCTAGGAGGAGGGGATGTCCATCTCGAGCTTGGTGAGCTCCTCGACGTTGACGTCCTTGAAGGTGACGACGTGGACGGACTTGACGAACCGGGAGGCCCGGTAGATGTCCCACACCCAGGCGTCCTCGAGGGTCAGCTCGAAGAAGACCTCCCCGCCGCTGGTGCGTACCTGGACGTCAACGGCGTTGGCCAGGTAGAACCGCCGTTCAGTCTCCACCACGTAGGAGAACAGGGAGGCGACGTCGCGGTACTCCCTGTACAGCGAGAGCTCCAGCTCGTTCTCATAGGACTCGAGGTCTTCTGCGCTCACCGGGCCATCATGCCTGGCCTCAGCCGCTGGAGGCGGCAGGCAGCGGGGGCGAGTCGGCTCTGCCCGCACCTCGCCCTCAGGGCCGCACACCCGCATCAGGCGGCGCCGTCAGCGGTGGCGCCTGTCCAGGCCGGGCAGGTGCCAGCTGCGTCGATGCTGGTCACTGGCCCCCAGGGCGGTGAGTCCCCGGACGTGGGCCGGTGAGGCATAGCCCTTGTTGGAGGCCCAGCCGTAGCCGGGGTCATCGAGATCGGCCATGAGGCGGTCGCGTTCGACCTTGGCCAGGACACTGGCCGCGGCGACGACGGCGCACCGGGCGTCGGCCTTGACCTCCATGCGCACCGGCGGGGTGGAGGGAACCTCAGCGGGCTCGGGACTGTCCTTTGGGGCATGAGTGCCCTCCAGGGCGGTGAGCCAGTCGGCCACGCCGTCGAGGATGATGACGCCGGGGGCGTGACCGCGATCAGCGACCTGCTGCAGGGCCCGCAGACCCGCCATCCGAAGGGCCCCGACGATGCCGTGCTCATCGATCTCCGCCGGTGAGGCGTGGGCGACGGCGTGGTCCACGAGCCAGCCGCGCACGGGCTCGATCAGGCCGGTGCGGGCCCGGGCCGTCAGCTGCTTGGAGTCGGCGAGCCCCTCGGGGAAGTCATCATCGGTGCGCCGCGCCACGATCGCCAGCCCGACACTGACCGGTCCGGCCAGGGCCCCGCGACCGACCTCGTCCAGACCGCCGACGTAGTCGTAGGTCTCCAGCAGCGCCTTCTCCAGGGACCGGTCGGGGCGGGTGCGTCCTCGAGGACTCACCTCGTTCTCCCCGCAGCCTGCTCCTGGCCGGAGGAGTGTACGGAGACGTCCGGGACGTCAGCCGGCCCGCCGGGTCCGGTCTGCGGCCCGTCATCAACACCGGCCCCCTCGCCACCAGCGCCAACGTCATCGGAGTCCCTGCCCTCGGGGGCCGGGGAGGGGGCCTCCTCCTCGGAAGCCGTCTCCCCGTCACCCGTGGGGGCAGCGGGAGGCGAGGGAGGTGCCGACGGCGTCGCCTCCTGCGCCGGGACGTCTGAGAAGGCGCGCTCCCCTCCCCACAGCAGCCCCCACCGGCTCAGGTGCGTCCACTGGAAGACCACCTTGGCCACCCCGACGACGTTCTTGAGCGGCACGAAGCCGCCATGGGCGTCGTCACGGTGGTAGCGGGAGTCGGCCGAGTTGGAGCGGTTGTCCCCCATGACCCACACGTAGCCCTGGGGGACGGTGACATCGAAGGAGGTCAGGGACGGGGACTGACCGTCCTTGACGTAGGGCTCCTTGATCGCGACACCGTTGACGCTCAGTGTCCCCTTCCCGTCGGCGACCACATGGTCACCGCCGACACCGACGACCCGTTTGACGAGGTGATGACCGGTGTTCTCCGGCAGAAGGTTCACTGAGACCATGAGCCTCTGGGTGGCGCCGCGCAGCCCCGTCGGTTCCTTGACGTGAAGCCAGTCGTCGGGATCGGAGAAGACGATGACGTCACCCCGCTCGACGTCGTCGGAGCCGTACATGGGCACGGCTACCTTGTCCCCGTCACGCAGGGTGCGTTCCATGGAGCCCGAGGGGATCTCGTAGATCTGGACGACGTAGGACCGTAGAAGAGCCGGCACCAGGATGACGACGACCACGACGAGCACCAGTCTGATGACCCGTTGGTACAGGGGGCTGGCCTGCGGCGGGGGGATGGCGGGGGCCACCTGCCGGCGGGGCGGGATGGAAGGGGGCAGCTCGGTGGGCTCGTCATCGGGCTCGGGCTCGGCGTCCGGGTCGATGAACGGGTCGTAGTCCCACTGCTCGCTGTCGTCGACCGGGGCCGCACAGGGAGGTTCCTCGGCGGCCTCAGGAGCCGTGCGGCTCTCCTGGGGGGAGTCCGCTGACGGAGAGCTGCAGGCCGGTGTGATCGCGGACCTGGAGGTCCGGCCGATCTGAGAGGGATCGGCCCGCTTCAGGTCCAGCCCGACGTCGTCGGCCCCATCCTGCACCGGACTCACCGTGCTCCTTCCCCGGAATTGATGGACATGGGTCCACCGCTGCACGGCGGTGGGAGATGGCGAGCGCCCGGAACCCGTGGGCTCCGGGCGCCGCCTGGAGAGTGCAGGCGCTCAGTCCTCGCGACGCTCCTTGATCTTGGCGGCCTTACCGCGCAGGTTGCGCAGGTAGTAGAGCTTGGCGCGGCGGACCTGGCCCCGGGTGACGACCTCGATCTTCTCGATGGAGGGCGTGTGGACGGGGAAGGTGCGCTCAACACCGACGCCGAAGGAGACCTTGCGGATGGTGAAGGTCTCCGAGACGCCGCCGCCCTGGCGCGCGATAACGACGCCCTGGAAGACCTGGACGCGGGTACGCGATCCCTCAACGACCTTGACGTGGACCTTGAGGGTGTCCCCAGGACGGAAGGAGGGGATGTCGTCACGCAGTGATGCGGCGTTGATCTCGTCGATCAGGTTCATGTTTCTCTCCACACCCGTGCCACTGGTCAGGAGTGCTGGTTCGGCGGCGCCGCGCCGTGCGGGGCAGCGCCGGAGGTGGACGCTCCTGGGCTCCTTCACAGCGGCCGCCTCCCCAGTGGCAGAGGAGCCGCAGGACCCAAGTGCCCGCTCAGTTTGCCACAGGCTCAGTCCACGGACGAGAGCGTCAGCCTCGACGTGCCTGAGTTCACGCCTTTCTCACGCCCCGGTACGCATTCGGGGCGGTCAGTCCCCGGAGCCCGCCAGCGTGCTCGCCGGGTTGGGCGCGGCCGGTCCGGCGGGGAGCGCCGTGGGGGTGGAGGTCGGCTTGGGAACCTGGGAGAAGACCTCCTGCCCGGAGGTGAGGCTGGACCAGTGGGAATAGGGCCATACGACGTTCTTGGCCACGCCGACGACGTTACTCAGGGGCACGAAGCCGCGATGGACATCGTTCTGGTGGTAGCGGGAGTCCGAGGAGTTGGAGCGGTTGTCGCCCATGACCCAGATGTAGCCCTCGGGGACGGTGACGTCGAAGGCGACCTCGGAGGCCGACCGGCCGGGCTTGAGGTATCCCTCATGGAGTTCGACGCCGTTGACGGTCAAGGAGCCCTTCCCATCGGCCACGACGTGGTCACCGGGCATTCCGATGACCCGCTTGATGAGGTGGTGGCCGGCGTTCTGGGGGAAGATACGGATCGCGACGAGGAAGTCCTGTGCGGCGCCCTGCAGGCCAGTGGGCTCCTGGGTCGTCAGCCAGTGGTCAGGGTCCGTGAAGACGACGACGTCACCCCGGTGGACCTTGTCGGAGTCGTACATCGTCACGGTGACGCGGTCGCCCTCGTTGAGGGTGTTCTCCATCGAGCCCGACGGGATGGTGAAGCTCTGGATGATGAAGGTGCGGATGAGGGCGATGATCGCCACGGCGACGACCAGGTAGGACAGGGTAATGCCCCACTGCTTGAGGCGGGAGGCGATCCGCTCCCCCATCGAGGCCGGCTCAGTGGCCTCGCCGGCCCCGGCCTTGTCCTCGCCGGCGCGGTCCTTGTACCGGTGGTTGTTCCGGCGGTCATGGTCGGTCCGCAGGTGCCTGCCCGAGGTCACGTCCTCATCCGCCTCATCATGGATCCTGCCCTGAGGGCTCTGGTCGGGTGCGCTGCTCATAGGCCTTCTCCTGTCCGCCGGGTCATGACGACGTCGTGGGCGTCCTGGCCACCGACGTTGTAGGTGCGGGTGCCGACCTGGCGGAAGCCGGCCCGCTTGTAGGCCTTCTGGGCGCGTTTGTTGGTGACGTGGGTGCCGAGCCAGAGCAGGTCTGTTCCGTGGGCGCCGGCCTGGCGCGTCACGGCGTCCATGAGCGCGGGGGCCAGCCCGGATCCCCTCATGGCGGCGTCGACGTACACCTTGGACAGCTCGCCGACGACCTCTCCCCCGGCAGGCCGCACGCAGGCGGGACGGGGGTCGATCCCGTGGGGCTGTTCCCCCTCGGAGTCGGCCTCCTCGCGCAGTACTGCGGCGTAGCCGACCAGGGCCGGAGCGGTGCTCGTGCTCGCCCTCCCCTCGAGGCCGCCGTCCCGCACTGACGGGGGCTCCAGCAGCTCGGCGAGAATGAGGTCGACGCGGTCGTCGTCGGCCCAGGTGGCGAACAGCTCGGGAACCAGGTTCGTGGCGATATGGCGCTCAAGGAACTCGGGGTCGATGACGTTGCCGCAGGCATCGGGAAAGGTGCGCGCCGCGAGCTCGGCCAGGGCGTGGGCGTCGTCGGCGGTGGCGTTGCGAAGGCGCACCGGAACCGGGTGGTCCGCCCCGGCCGGGACCGCCCACCCCAGGCGAGCCAGGAGCGCACGGTCCTCACGATCCAGGCCTGCGGGGTCCAGCGCCCGGATCATGTCAGGTCGGCGCTCAACGGTGCGGGTGAGGGCCTGGTCCCGTCTGGCTCGGGCGATACGGCCGTGGTCGCCGGAGAGCAGGACGGGGTCGATCTCCAGGTCTCGCCACCGGGTAGGGCGGGTGTGGACGGGGTACTCCAGCAGGCCGGCGACTCCATGGGACTCCTCGACCAGGGACTCGGGGTTGCCCAGGACCCCGGGCAGGAGTCGGGCGATGGCCTCGATCATGACAATGGTGGCGACCTCTCCCCCGTTGAGCACGTAGTCGCCGATGCTCAGCTCGCGCACCTCGATGCCGCGGGAGGCATAGTGCTCGGGCACGCGCGCGTCGATGCCCTCGTAGCGGCCACAGGCGAAGACCAGGCGTTCGGCTCCGGCCAGGTCCTCGGCGGTGCGCTGGGTGAAGACCTCCCCGGCGGGGGTGGGGACGATGAGGACCTGACGGGGCGCACCGGGGATGTCCACGGCGAGCACCTCATCGAGAGCCTCGCCCCACACGTCGGGCTTCATGACCATGCCGGCCCCACCGCCCAGGGGCGTGTCGTCAACGGTGCGGTGCCGGTCGTGGGCGTGGTCGCGCAGATCGTGGACGTGCAGGTCGAGGGGGCCGCGGTCGGCCGCCTTCCCGATGAGGGAGAGGTCGAGGACCTTGAGGTAGTCGGGGAAGATGGTGACGACGTCGATCCTCACCTGGCCTCCTCCGCCTGGCCGCGTCCGGGGAACAGGCCACCGGGCGGGGCCAACGTCACCGTGCCGGCCTCGGGATCGATGGCCGGTACGAGAGCCTCAACGAAGGGCACGGCCACATCGTCCCCCTCAGGGGTGGTGACCACGAGCCGGTCCTGGGCGACGCCGGGCTCTACGTCGGTGACCTCTCCCAGCTCCTGACCGGAGACGCTCAGCGCCCGCAGGCCGACGAGCTCGTGGCGGTACCAGGCCTCCTCGGAGTCCTCAGGGCCCTCACCGCCCTGGTCGTCGTCGGTCTCAACCAGGAGCCTCACTCCTCGCAGGGCCTCGGCGGCCGTGCGGTCGCGCGCCTGCTCGAAGGCGGCGAACCAGCGCGAGCCGTCGAAACGCAGACGGCTGACCGTCAGCGGGCCCGCGTGGGCCGGCTCCGTGGGGACGGTGGTTCCGGGTGCGAGACGGCCCTCGGGGTCATCGGTACGGATCTCGAGACGCACCTCGCCCTTGAGGGCATGGGCGGGACCGACGACAGCAAGGGTGAGCAGCACCTGTTCTCCTGGGATCGGGGCATGGAACGGTTTGTCCGGAAGGTCTGGATGTCTGCGGCCAACCTACCGCGCCGTGGTCTGCGTTCCCATCGGCCGCGGGGATGAGGTGGCGCACCGACGGCGTGAGGTTGGCCAACTCGATGCGGACCATTCTCCTGTTGGCCGCGGTGGTTGCGCCGGTGGCGCAGGAGCGCCCACCCCGAGGGACGACGACGCCCGGCCCCCTTGGGCGGGGACCGGGCACCGGCGTTGATCGATCAGACCGGCCGAGGCCGAGGTGGCCTATGGCACCGACCTGAAGGCCCTGCGCTCAGCGGCGGTCGGTGTCGACGACGTCGACGCGCACCGGCGAGTCCGCCAGTGCTCCGACCACTGTGCGCAGTGCTCGAGCAGTACGGCCCGAGCGGCCGATGACTCGGCCGAGGTCCTCGGGATTGACCCGCACCTCCAACAGGTCGCCGCGGCGCAGCGATCGGGAGGTGACGGTGACGTCGTCAGGGTTGTCGACAATGCCCCGTACGAGGTGCTCGAGGGCGTCGGCCAGCATCTCAGGCCTCCTCGGCGGAGGCCTCATCGGAGGCCTGGTCCTCGGCGGACTCCTCGGCCTTGGACTCGGCGGCCTCGGCCGCCGCAGCGGCCTCCTCGTCAGCCTTGGCCTTGGCGGCGGCGGCCTTGCGCTTCTCAGCGTCGTCGGCGGCGGCCTTAACCGCGGCCTGCTTGGCGACCGCGGCGGCGTCGGCGTCCTTGACCTTGAGGGTGCTCTCAACACCCTTGAGGCCCTTGAACTGGTGATAGTCGCCGGTGATCTTAATCAGCTTGTAGACAGCGTCGGAGGGCTGAGCGCCCACGCCGAGCCAGTACTGGACGCGCTCGGAGTCGATGCTGATGAGCGAGGGCTCCTGCATCGGGTCGTAGACGCCGATCTCCTCGATGACACGGCCATCGCGCTTCTTGCGGGAGTCGAGGACGACGACCCGGTAGAAGGGGGCGAACTTCTTGCCCATGCGCTTGAGGCGAATCTTGACTGCCACTTGGTTGAACTCCTGGTTCTGGATGGTTTGGCGCGCGCTGGTCCCCGGTGGGGTCAAGCAACGGTTTCCGGCGTGAGCCGAGACGCGACCGGGGCCGGGAGAGGGACCGACGTCCGACCGAGTACAGCCGGACATTCTGCCAGAGCCTCCGAGGAGGTCGCCAGCCCGAGCCGGGGCACCACCCCGCCAGTCGGTGCGAGATCGCCCACAACAGTCGCCGACAAAAGCGCTGAACGGGATTCACGGTTACGCCGGGTGACGATGCCAACGCACTCAAGCCCATCCGGGCCGCACCGGTCAAAACCCGGCACTACGTGCGAAATCGGGGCATGCTTCGTTCATGAGGCCTCCCTCCTTCAGCAGTCGCAGCATCCAGCCACCCGGCAAGAGCTCGTCGATCCGACCACCCCGTTCCGGACAGAGCGCTCCGCCGAATCATTCCCTCCGGCTGTCGCGACAGCCTCCGGCCCCCTGGGTCTGCCTCCTTCTCATCGCAATCGTCGTCGTTGCGGGAGGCGTCGTTCACCTCCGGGGCTCCGCAGGATCGCATGCAGCCTCGTCATCGATCCCGGCAACCGGCACACCTACGTCGAACACAGCCGCGCCGCCAGTGACGGACGATCCCTGGACGGAGCAGTGGCGCCTTGAGACGGGCGCGGCGACAGCATGGAAACCGGGCGAGGGTTGGGGCTTCCTCTCGAACGGCAATCACATCGCCGTGTACGACAACAACCTCAAGGGCGCTACTCCCATCCAGATCTACCGGGTGGTCGACGGGCGACCGATAAAAACCTTGGATCTTCCATCACCGGGATACACCCCATGGGGAATCAACAGCACGTCGCTCTTCTACTCACGAGGTTATATCGATCTGGAGACCGGCGAGAGAACTGAGGATGCCTGGGGAAAGGAATTTCTCACCTTCATTTCCGAGAATCTCATCATCACTTGCTCGGATAGTCCCATCACTTGTTCCGCATGGAATATGAACAACGGGGCACAGTCGCTGAGATGGGCACAGAAATATCCGGGGACTAAGGTGCACCAATGGCAGAACCAGCACATCGGAGACACGAACAGCGGATACCTCAAGCTGCAAATCGATGATACCACTCATTTCATATCCCTGAGTGACGGATCATCCCACAACCCGCAGGACTCCAAGGATTTACCCACATTCATCGCAGCCTCCGACGGATGGATCCGAATAGATCAAATAGGGCAGGCCACAACTCTTAGCCCCGACGGCGGCCGCACTGGGTCGTTTTCCATGCCCAATCCACTCTCCTCCCGATACCCGCCGATACTAATCACCGGTTCGGGTGACCCGACCGTCGCGGAGCTCCGCCGGGCGTACGAGTCGCAGGACACCTCCTGGGCCCAGACATCGGTGTCGTGCGCATCCGGGACGCCTTGCACACTCAACGGCGAACCGCTCTCGGCTCCAACCGACAGGAACTGCACATCCGGCGGCCTGGATCTCAGCGAAACTCAAAACAGCTGGGTGAAGAGCCCTGACAACCGATTCGTGATCATCAAGCCCCAGACCGCCAACATCCAGGGTACGGCGTGCATCATCGACACCACCAAGAACAAGACCTATGAACGGCGGCAAGCGATCGTCCCGCGAGGAGACCTGATCATCGCCGTCGAGGGAACCACCCTGATGGGATATTCCCCCACCCGGCAAGAATAACTGAAGCACGCACTCGGCCATCCGATAAGTGACGAAGCTGAAGGAATACAACGCCCATGAGCAGATTCTCCTGGGGATCCGTCCTCCTGGCGCCCTGACGTCGATCCACCCCTGCCAGCACCCCCGCGACGAACAACCTGCCCTCAGCCGCCCACCACGAGAGCGACACGACCGGACCGAAGCACCCCAGACTCGCGCCACGGCCCCTGACCGGGAACGCACAAGCCATCAAGCCCCGCCACACAGTAGGGCTGTGGCCCGCGATCCTTCTTGGAACCTTCTGCATGGCGGCTCTGGTTATTGCAGGGCAGGTGGCCGTGGACTCCACGTCGCACGTTGCACCAAGTGCCTCCCCTCCACCATCTCCACCTGCCTCCTGCAAGGTGGAAGGACATCAAACGGAAGGCTCTTCATGGAAGAAGACATGGAGTCTTGACACCGGTCTCTCGGCATGGGAGAACGATTTTACGTGGGACACCTACGCGTGCGAACACTATATCGTTGTCATTCACCACAAGAACGACGATACAACAGATCTGACAGGATTCCACATTGAAGGCAATACACCCAAAAAGATCTGGTCGACGTCGCTAGGATGCACGTTCACCACCGGCTACCGACACTGGTGGGGAGGGAACCTGCTACTGAACGGCCAGGTTCTTGACCCAACAACAGGAAGGACGAGTGAACTCCCATCGGGTTTCCAGTCTTTAAGCTTCGTCGCCAATGACAACACAGCCGTCTCATGCAGTTCCTCGTACTCGGACGCGAACAGCACCTGCACGGGTTGGGACTGGAATAATGGAGATCCGGCTCAGCGCTGGCAGCAGACCTATGACTTCACGTCAGTCCACCCGCTCTGGCACCATGCCGATGGAACACCGTCTTCAGAGTCGATCGCGATGTCCGTTGAAAACTCCCCCAAAGACTCTTCCAGCATCGGAGTTCTTTCGACGAGCGACGGCTCCCTTGTGACCCTCTCACCGGAAAAGAACAGTCAAGGGCACCCCATTCAACTGCTTTCCGCCAGCGACGGCTGGGTCACTATCGATCCAGACAGCTCGACAGCATCCACCTTCTCCAAGAATGGGGCACCCGCGGAGTCCTTCGCCCTTAAGGGCTCCGCAGCGTCCCTCCTCATCAAGGATGGCCAACAACCCACACTGTCACAGTTCAAGGCCGCTTACGAGTCGGGCGACACGAGCTGGGCCGATATCGACCTCACCTGCACCGATGCCACGCACTGCAGTCTCAATGGAAACCCATTGACGCTGTCCGACGACGTAGCCACGTGGAACACCCCGGCCCGTGCGCAGTTCCAGAGCTCCTGGAAACTGAGTACCGACAAGCGCACGCTCACCATACGCGGCCGCTCCGCCAGCAGTGAGATCGGTTCGGTGTTCATGATCGACACGGCATCGAAGACGCAGATGGCTCCTCTGCCCATCACATCCCGTGGAGCAGTCATCCCCGTCTGGCGCCAAGATTTCATTGTCGCGGTCGACGGCTCCACGTTGGTCGGCTACGCACCGCAGTCCTGAGGACACGACGGCCTTCCGCACAGCCCGCTGCTGCATGACGGGTGTCATGCGCCAGCGGTGACAGCGCTCAGTACCGGGAGCCGTGGGCCGGCGCGACCCTGGGGCCATGATCCGAACCACCACAGACACCACCACTCACTCCCCGGGTTCCGGTCCTCAGGTCGGGCACACGGCTCCAGCCCCCGCGATTGACTCCCGTGGCCTGCGCAAGACATTCGGCAGCCTCGTCGCCGTCGACAACCTCGACCTGACCATCCGGTCCGGAGAGGTGGTCGCCTTCCTGGGCCCCAATGGCGCGGGCAAGTCCACCACCCTCGACATGGTCCTGGGGCTGACCCAGCCCGACGCCGGGACGATCGAGCTTCTAGGAACCTCCCCCGACCGGGCGGTCCAGGCAGGTCGCGTTGGTGTCATCTTCCAGGACGGCGGTCTCCTGGACGACTTCACCGTCGGGGAGACCCTGCGGGTCGTGGCCTCGATGCAGCCCCGGCACTGCGACGGCGTCCCGCGCGCTTCCAGGCTCGACGACGTCGTCAACCAGGCGCATCTTGGCCAGATCCTCACCCGCAGAGTGAGCCGCTGCTCGGGAGGCGAGCGCCAGCGCCTGCGCCTGGCCCTTGCTCTGCTGCCAGACCCCGACATCCTCGTGATGGACGAGCCCACCGCCGGCATGGACGTCAGCGCCCGGATCGCCTTCTGGGAGACGATGCGCACCCAGACCCGGCGCGGCCGCACCATCCTGTTCGCCACCCACTACCTGGAGGAGGCTGCCTCCTTCGCCGACCGCATCGTCATCATCGCCCACGGCCGCCTGGTCGCCGACGGCAGCGTCGACGAGATCCGGGCCCTGGGCGATGGCGCCCTGGTGACCGCCACCTGGCCCGGGCTCTCCGAGGAGTTACTGGTTCAGCGCCTGGCCGACTGTCCCGCGGCCGGCAGCATCAAGCACGCAGTCATCCACGGTGACCACGTGGAGCTGCGCACGACGGACTCCGATGCCGTTGCCCGCTGGCTGCTGACTGCCACCCCCGCCGAGCACCTGGGTATCGGTGCCGCGAGCCTCAACGAGGTCTTCACCGCTCTGACCTCCGACGGCTCTGATGAGGCAGCCCCGTAGAGGCCTGAGCCCACACCCTTCACCCCGACCGCCATCACCACCAGCAATGAGGCCACATCATGACCGCGACGTCCCAGACACCCTCTGATTCCTCAGCATCCGAGTCCCCTGTCGATCCCGACGCGGGCAAGCTCGCAGGCCGATCACCTCGCCCGGGAAGGCTCAGGCCCACGCGCCCCCTCCTGACCTACCTCCAGCTCGACCTCTTCCGGAGCCTGCGCGAGCCCGCCAACCTCTTCTTCGTCGTCACCTTCCCTCTGGCAATGTACCTCGTCTTCGGTCGGTTGAACGCCTCCGCCGGGGACTATGGCCCGCACGCTCACGGCAATGTCTCGGCCTCGGTGATGCTTGCGATGGCCTCCTTCAGTGCCTGTCTGGGTGCCACGAGCGCCTCGGCGGCGGCCGCCGTCGAGCAGTCGGCGGGCTGGGGCCGGCAGATGGCGGTCACCTCCCGGGGCCTGCGCGGCTACCTGGTGGTCAAGACCGGAACCGCGGTGGGAACGGCGGCTCTTCCCGTCGTCGTCGTGCTCACCGCCGGGGCACTGACGGATTCGCAGATGGAGGGCTGGGTCTGGGCCGTCAGTCCCCTCATCTGTCTGATCGGGGTCCTGCCCTTCGTCCTGTGGGGGCTGGCCGCCGGGATGTGGCTGCCGTCCTCGGCATCGATCGGTATCGCGACCTCCTTGGTCTCCTTGTTCGCCTTCATCGGCAACGCCTTCATGCCCCTGAGCCACACGCTGCTGACGATCAGTCGCTTCACCCCGATGTACGGGGCAACGGCGCTGGCCCGGTGGCCGCTGGGCGAGGGGTGGACCTACGTACCGGATCGGCAAGCGGGTGTTCAGGACCCGTTGTGGATGCCGTTGGCTAACCTGGTGGTGTGGACACTCATCTTCGGGCTGCTGGTGATCGGGGCCCGACGTCGGGCGACCAGGCGCCGGTGAGACTGGAGATGGCCATGCCGCAGCCTCTGCATGACTCAGCCGACCTGACGGCATCATCGTCTGGGGCAGGGCGGTCCGGTTCCCGCCCCTGGCACCGCTATCGCCGTCATATCGTCTGGGACGCCACGGTGTGGGTGCTCTGCCTGGTCGTTCCCCTCGTCCAGCTTCTCCTCGGCTCCTTCGCCCAGTGGCAGCGCCTGCTGGGAATCACCGGAGTCATGGGGTTCATCGTCACCTACGTCTGGGCCTTCTCCACACAGGACCCCCACGCGGTGCGGGCAGGGAAACCTCTGCCTGATCTCCCGATTCGCGTCCTTCTGGGCAAACTGGCGGCCCTGATCGTCTTCGCTGTGCTGACGCTGCCGGCTCTGGGCTGGTGGACCGCTTACTTCTTCCCCTTCTTGTGCTCATTGGTCCTGTTCTCCACGACGCTGCGTCGGGGAATCCCGACCGTCATCACCGCGGTCGTTGTCTTGACGGCTACCTCTCTGGCATGGAACACGCATTCGGAGTCGCGCTGGCTGGGGCTGGGCGCGGCACTATCGGGACTGACCATCATCATCGCCCGCATCGCGTTGGAGCTTCAGGAGCGCAGAACAGCCGCCGAGCGCGAGCTCGCCCTTGTCTCCCAGCGAGAGGCGCTCGGGCGCGACGTCCACGACATCCTGGGGCACTCCTTGACGGTGCTCACCCTCAAGGCCGAGGTCGCCCGCCGGCTCATCGAGCGCGACCCGGCCGCCGCCTCCCGAGAGCTCGACGAGGTCATCACCCTGGCCCGTGGAGCCCTTGCCGACGTGCGCTCCACGGTGACACGCCTGCGGTCCCCGGACCTGGCCAGCCAGGTGGAGGCCACGCGTACCGCCTTGAGCGCCGCCCGGATCCATGTGGATGTGACCGGCAGCGCCCAGGACATTCCTGAGCGTCAGCGTGCCCTCATGGCCTGGGCCTTGCGTGAGGCCACCACGAACGTCGTCCGGCACGCGAAGGCGGCCACTGTGGCAGTGCATCTGGAGCCGGGGCTGCTGCGGGTGAGCGACGACGGTGTCGGCCTGGCCGGTGACCAGCCCGGCAACGGGTTGGCAGGTCTGCGCTCCCGCTGTGAGCAGGAGGGCGGTTCGCTCACCATGACCAGTCCGCTCACCGGTCGCACTGACTCATCCGGCGCCGGCATGACAGACTCCGCTGGCGTGACGACCGGCGGGACCAGACTGGAGGTGAGGCTGCCGTGAGCCCGATCCGTGTGCTCATCGCCGATGACCAGGCACTCGTGCGCGGTGCTCTGGCGACGCTCCTGGGGCTCGAGAGCGATCTGGAGGTCGTGGCCCAGGTGGGGCGGGGCGACGAGGTCCTCCCCGCCGTGCGCGAGCACACCGTGGACGTGGCCCTGGTGGATATCGACATGCCGGGGCGCGACGGGCTGGCGGCCACCGCCGAGGTCGTCGACTCGGATCTGCCGTGCCGGTGCCTCATCGTGACGACCTTCGGTCGCCCGGGCTATCTCTCACGGGGCATGGAGGCAGGGGCTGCGGGCTTCATCGTCAAGGACACCCCGCCCGAGGCGCTGGCCGAGGCGATCCGCAAGGTTCACGCGGGCCTACGGGTCATCGACCCCGAGCTCGCCCAGGAGTCGGTGCTGCTCGGGCCAAACCCCCTCACCGAGCGGGAGAAGGAGGTTCTACTGGCGGCGGCCACGGGTGCGGAGGCCCGAGAGATCGCCACCCGGCTGAGCCTGGGCGAGGGCACGGTGCGCAACTACCTGTCCTCGGCGATCGCCAAGACCCACGCCCGCAACCGCACCGAGGCGGCCCGCACCGCCGAGACCAACGGCTGGTTGTAAGCGGGCCTGGCTCCTCCAGTCGCTTCTAGAGTCCGAGGTGGCGACGCAGGTCATCGGGCAGGGCGCTCATGGCGTCGGCGACGTCGTCGCCCGAGGGCTGTGCGCCGGCCTGGGCCTGCGGCTGGGCCTGAGGCATGATCCCGTAGCCGGAGGCATCGCCCTGGCCACCTCCGAGCCCGAAGGAGGAGCCGGCTGCGGGCGCAGCCCCCTGTCCGCCCTCGATCTTTGCCTGCTTGGCGGCCGCCGCCTCCTTGGCCTGACGGGCGGCCTTGGCGGGGTTGCCGCTGCGCCCCTTCTTGCCGCCCTTGCCGCGCTTGGCCTTGGGGGCCTGGCGGGCCTTGGAGTGCTTGCCCATGCCGGGCAGCGACCCCATGCCGGGCATGGGACCGCCCTCACCGAGTCCGCCCATGCCGCCGGAGGCCATGGCCTCCATCATCTTCTTGGCCTGCTCGAAGCGGTCCACGAGCTCGTTGACGGCCTGGACCGTGGTCCCCGAGCCCTTGGCGATACGGCTGCGGCGAGAGCCGTTGAGGATGGACAGGTCCTTGCGCTCGGCGGGCGTCATGGAGCACACGATCGCCTCGATGCGGTCGACCTCGCGCTCGTCGAAGTTGTCCAGGGCCTCACGCATCTGCCCCATGCCGGGCATCATGCCCAGGAGCTTCTTCATGGAGCCCATCTTGCGGATCTGGCGCAGCTGGCCCAGGAAGTCGTCCAGGGTGAAGGTGCCCTTGGCGAGCTTGGCGGCGGCGTCCTCAGCCTCCTGGCGGTCCAGGGTCCGCTCGGCCTGCTCGATGAGGGTGAGCAGGTCACCCATGTCCAGGATGCGCGAGGCCATGCGGTCGGCGTGGAAGCGCTCGAAGTCGGTCAGGCCCTCACCGGTGGAGGAGAACAGGACCGGGGCGCCGGTGACGCCGCGCACGGACAGGGCCGCACCGCCGCGGGCGTCGCCGTCGAGCTTGGAGAGGACCACGCCGGTGAAGCCGACGCCGTCGCGGAAGGCGACCGAGGTGTTGACGGCGTCCTGACCGACCATGGCGTCCAGGACGAAGAGGATCTCGTGGGGGGAGACCGCATCGCGGATGCGGATCGCCTGGTCCATCATCTCGGCGTCCACACCCAGGCGGCCGGCGGTGTCCACGACGACGACGTCGTAACCGCTGGTACGCGCGTGCTCGACGCCGGAGCGGGCCACCGCCACCGGGTCGCCCACGCCGTTGCCGGGCTCGGGCGCCCACACGTGCACCCCGGCGCGCTCGGCGACGACGCTCAGCTGGGTCACGGCGTTGGGGCGCTGGAGGTCGGAGGCCACCAGCAGGACGCGCTTGCCCTGGTCGCGCAGCCAGCGTCCGAGCTTTCCGGCCAGGGTGGTCTTACCCGCACCCTGGAGACCGGCGAGCATGATGATCGTGGGGCCGCGGTCGGCCCAGTGGATCTCCCGGGTCTGGCCTCCCAGGACCTCGATGAGCTCCTCGTTGACGATCTTGACGACCTGCTGGCCCGGGTTGAGGGCCTGAGAGCGGGCGGCGTCGACCGCCTTCTCGCGCACCGCTGCGGTGAAGGCGCGCACCACGGGCAGGGCGACGTCAGCCTCCAGGAGGGCGCGGCGGATCTCGGTGACCGTGGCGTTGACGTCGGCCTCAGTGAGACGACCCTTGCCGCGCAGCTGGTTGAAGGAGGCGGTGATGCGATCGGAGAGGTTGCCGAACACGCGATGGTCCTTCCTGGCGCCGTCGGGCGCGTTGGTCGGGAGACTTCAGGGCGGGTGAGGGAGGAACATCCATGGCCGTGAGCCAGGGCGACTCCGCTGACTGCGACCCAGGATAGCGGCAAGAGGGGCCCGTCCTCTCCCCCGCGCCCGGACCGGGACTGACCCCACACTCTCCAGCCGGATACGTTCCCCCGCGTCATGTCCCAGGGTCCCGGCCCCCTCCACCTCGAACACAGGTTTTCTCCCGGTATTCCGCCGTATTTCACCACCCGGTGACCCCTGAGATATGTCATGAGCAGGTGATGACCGATGGGCCATGGACCGCAGCCGACGCAGGACGAGTCTTGAGCCATGAGCACAGCAACGCCTCGGACCGGCCGGGAGGCCACCGTCACGGAAGACCCCCGGACGGACCATGTGGACGCCGTCCGACTGACCGATCTGCACAAGTCCTTCGGTGACGTCACCGCCGTCGACGGTGTCGACCTGACCATCCGCCCCGGCGAGGTCGTCGCCCTCCTGGGCCCCAACGGTGCGGGCAAGACGACGACGATCGACATGATCCTGGGACTGAGCCGCCCCACCAACGGCGATGCGAGAGTCTTCGGGATGAGCCCGCGCCAAGCGGTCGACCGGGGCATGGTCGCCGCAGTCATGCAGACCGCCGGGCTCCTGCCCGACATCACCGTGCGTGAGACGGTGCAGCTGACGGCGAGTCTCTTCTCCCACAGAATCGACGCCGAGGAGGCCATGCGTCGCGCCGGCGTCACCGACTTCGCCTCACGCATCGTCAAGAAGTGCTCCGGGGGCCAGCAGCAGCGCCTGCGCTTCGCCATGGCGCTCGTGAGCGACCCGGCACTGCTCATCCTCGATGAGCCGACCACGGGCATGGACGTCGAGGGGCGCCGCAGCTTCTGGGAGGCCATCCACGCCGACGCCGAGCGCGGGCGCACCATCGTCTTCGCCACGCACTACCTTGAGGAGGCCGACGCCTTCGCCGACCGGATCGTCCTGATGCGTCATGGGCGCATCATCGCCGACGGCACCGCCGCGGAGATCCGCGCCTCCGTGAGCGGCCGCTCCCTGAGGGCCACCCTGACCTGCGCTCCCGAAAGGCTGCGCGACGCCCTGGCCGATGCGCAGAACCGTGGGCAGGTCCACGACGTCGAGATCCTGGGCAGCACGCTCGCCCTGAGCTCGACCGACACCGACGCCGTTGCCGCACTCCTCCTCGGCGATCACCTAGCCAAGGACCTGGAGATCACCAGCCGAGGCCTGGAGGACGCCTTCATGGCCCTGACCAGCGACAGCGCCTCCACCCCTAATGCCGGAGCGTCAGCATGAGCCGTTCCTCCCGCCCCGGCAGCACCGTCACCCTCCCGTCCACGTCCTCCACCGGAACCGCAATGTCCTCTTCTCAGTCCTCCTCGTCCTCCTCCGCCTCATCAACAGTCACGCACCTCGATCTGTCCTCCCGGACCACGCCCCCACTGGGAGGGTTGAGCCTTCCCCTGCTGTCACTCGAGGCGCGCCGGCGCCTGCGCAACCGTCGCTCCGTCATCTTCTCGATCGTTCTTCCGGTGGCCTTCTTCCTCATGTTCACCACCACCGACTACTCGGCCATGCCCTACGGCAACGGCAATGTCGTGGCGAACATGATGATCGGCATGGCCCTATACGGCGCCCTCATGACCACCACCGGGGCAGGAGCGGCCGTGAGCAACGAGCGGGCCTCGGGCTGGAGCCGCCAGCTACGTCTGACGCCGCTGAAGCCCATCGCCTACATCACCGCCAAGGCGATCGTGGGGATGCTCATCAGCGCTCTGGCCATCGGCGCCGTCTACGCCTGCGGCCCCCTGCGTCACGCGCAGATGCCTGCGAGGGTCTGGATCTCCTCGGCTCTCATCATCTGGCTGGGCTCCCTGGTCTTCGTCGCCTTCGGACTGTTCGTCGGCTACCTCCTGCCCTCGGACAACGCCATGCAGGTGGTCGGCCCGCTCATGGCCCTGCTCGCCTTCCTCGGCGGCATGTTCATCCCGTTGACACCGGGCTCCACCATGGATCGCATCGGCAGCTTCACCCCCATGTACGGGCTGCACAACCTGGCGCTGTGGCCCATGGGCGCCGAGAGCTTCTCCTGGTGGTGGGTGGTCAACGTGCTGACCTGGCTCGCCGTCTTCCTGGGCGGAGCCGCCTGGAAGATGGGCCGGGACACCGCCCGGGTGTGAGACCGTGAGTACCATCAGGGTCATGAAAGCCCGCGCCTCCTCCTTGGCCGAGGCGCGGGCGCGCCGCACCCGCGTTGTGGCAGTCGGCTGGGGGATCGCGTGGGCCGCCTCCATGGTTCCGGTCGTCAGGGAGGGGCTGACCCGAGGAACCAGCGGCGGGGTGTGGGGCGCTGTCAGCACCATCGTCTCCTGCGCGTGCCTGTACGCCGCCTGCTCGCTCAGCGTGAGACGGGTGCGGCAAGGGCTGACCTGGCCCAGCCGCCTGAGTCTGTTGCTCATCGTGGTCGGCGCGCTCACAGCGATCGGGGCCGCCCTCGGCGTGGGCCCTCAGAGCCTGCAGCTGGTGGTCTTCCTGGCCGTCGTCCTGGCCTTCTCCCTGCCCTGGCAGGCGGCCATCGGCCCCATCACGATCCTCGCTGGCACACTGTTCCTCGTTCCCAGGATGATGCCATCATGGTCCGCAAGTGAAGGCGCATGGATCGCTCTACTCGGCGCGGGCGGCGCCTGCGTCTTCGGGCGCTACATCATGGAGCAGCGGCGGGTGGCCCGCGTTCTGGAGCAGCGCACCCACGAGCTGGAGATCAACGAGGAGCGCAACCGCATGGCCCGGGACATGCACGACATCCTGGGGCACTCGCTGACAGTCATCGCCTTGAAGACCGAGCTCGCCACCAGACTCGTCGATGCCGCACCCGATCAGGCCAAGGCGGAGCTGACCGAGGTTCAATCCCTGGCGCGCTCCGCCCTGGCCGACGTGCGCGCCACCGTCAACAGCTACCGCGAGCTGAGCCTGGCCGGCGAGCTGGCGCGCGCCACCAACGTCCTGACCTCGGCCGGCATCCGCGCCGACCTCCCGCTGACCGTCGAGATCGTCGATCCCGAGCTGCGCGAGCTCTTCGCCTGGGTGGTGCGCGAGGGCGTCACCAACATCGTGCGCCATGCCCACGCCTCGCACTGCAGGGTGGTGCTGAGCGCCGACTCCATTGAGGTGGCCGACGACGGTATCGGGCTCGACTCGGCCGCCGCCGGTGACGGTCACGGCTTGGAGGGGCTGCGCCAGCGCTGTCAGGACAACGGCGCCGACCTCACCATCGAGACGCCCTCCCATGGCAGCGGCACCGTCCTGAGAGTGCGCGCCCGCCATCTATCCTCACCTATGGCGCCCGACGCGGGCCAATGACCCGGTCGCGCGCATCCCGAACTCCGGCGAGCACTCATGCCGTCGGCCCTGAGGAACCTTGAGTAGACGGAGCTGAGCGATGATCCGAGTGATGCTGGCCGACGACCAGGCCATGGTGCGCGGGGCGCTGGCCGCATTGCTCGCCCTGGAGACCGATATCGAGGTCGTCGCCCAGGTCGGGAACGGGAACGACGTCCTGCCCGTCGCGCTCGAGCACCGGCCCGACGTCGTCCTCATGGACGTTGACATGCCCGGCACCGACGGGCTGAGCGCGACCGCGAGTCTCCTGGAGCGGTTGCCGGCCACGCGAGTCCTCATCGTCACCACCTTCGGGCGTCCCGGATTCCTGCGGCGCGCCATTCAGTCCGGGGCGCACGGCTTCGTCGTCAAGGATGCCCCGGCCACCGAGCTGGCCGAGTCGGTGCGCCGGGTCCATGCCGGGCTGCGCGTCGTCGACCCGGCACTGGCCGCCGACTCGCTCATCTTCGGGGACTCCCCCTTGACTGCCAGGGAGACCGAGGTGCTCCAGGCGGCGGCCGATGGCGCCACCGTCTCCGAGGTCGCTCGGCGGGTCCATCTCTCGGAGGGAACCACCCGGAACCACCTGTCCCAGGCCATGGCCAAGACCGGAGCCCCCACCCGGGCCGCGGCGGTGCACATCGCCGCCCAGAAGGGGTGGATCATCGAGTAGCGCTGGGGCGTCGACAGAGAGCAGGCCCCGCTCCGACCGGCTTTGACACCGGTGGCCACCCGCCTCGTTTCAGGGCGCGGGTGGCCACCGGTATTGCGGCGTGGTTCCCTGGGCGTTGGCTCTTGGGCTCAGCCCAGCAGCGCGTCGACGAAGCCCTCCGGGTCGAAGGGGGCCAGGTCGTCGGCGCCCTCCCCCAGGCCCACGAGCTTGACAGGCACGCCCAGCTCCTTCTGGACAGTGACGACGATGCCGCCCTTGGCGGTGCCGTCGAGCTTGGTGAGCACGATGCCGGTGACGCCCACGGCCTCGGAGAAGACCTGGGCCTGACGCATGCCGTTCTGGCCGGTAGTGGCGTCCAGCACCAGGAGGATCTCGCCGACCGGGGCGATCTTCTCCATGACGCGCTTGATCTTGCCCAGCTCGTCCATGAGGCCGGCCTTGTTCTGCAGGCGCCCGGCGGTGTCGACGACGACGACGTCCGCCTCCTGGGCGGAGGCCTCACGGGCTGCGTCGTAGGCGACCGAGGCGGGGTCGGCTCCCTCCTTCTCGGAGCGCACGACGTCAACGCCCACGCGCTCACCCCAGGTGCTCAGCTGCTCGGCCGCCGCGGCGCGGAAGGTGTCGGCCGCTCCCAGGACGACGGTCTTGTCCTGAGCCACCAGGACGCGGGCGAGCTTGCCGCAGGTGGTGGTCTTGCCGGTGCCGTTGACCCCCACCATGAGGATGGCTGCCGCGGGCTTGCCCTGGGCTCCTTCGGCCGGGGTGGGGCGCTCCAGGTTGAGGGAGCGGTCCAGGGAGGGGTCGACGAGCTTGAGCAGCTCGGCGCGCAGGACAGTGCGGACCGCCTCGGGGTCGGAGGTTCCCAGGACCTTGGCCTGGGTGCGCAGCTCGTCCATGAGGGAGGTGGTCACCTCGATGCCGAGGTCGGAGGTGAGCAGGGTGTCCTCGATCTCCTCCCAGTCCTCCTCGGTGAGGTCTCCTCGGGACAGGACGGACAGGACCGCCTTGCCGAAGCCGCCGGCACCGGCCAGGCGGGCGCGCAGGCGCTGCATGCGTCCCGGGATGGACTCGGGGGACTCCAGCGTCGCAGCCGGCTTGGCGGCGCCCGCCCCTTCCGCATCCTCATCGGTGTCCTCGCCCTCCGAGGGCAGAAGGTCCTCCACGGACATCGGCTGGTGGGCGCTGATCTCGTCGGAGACCTGGCCCCGCCGTCGGCCGGCGTAGAGCCACAGCCCTCCTCCGATGACGATGACCAGGATGATGCCGAGAACGATGAGGATCGGTTCCATGGGCCCATCATGCCCGATCATGGGCTCCCTGTGGCGGGGTCGGCCTGCCCGGGTCGCCTCTCACCCACGGACGGCACGACGGCCATGGCGTGCGACGCAGCTGTGGCATGAAGAAAACTGCAGCACGCCTGTTGACGTGCTGCAGGACTGGCCACCGTCGTAGCGGCAATGCCCATTGAGCTGTATCGCCCTGAGACCGAGGCGGCTCTAGGACAGTGAGAGAAAGTGCGAGAGGGTATCGGAGCGGCGATCTCCCACGGCCAGGATTTCATCGAGAAGTAGCGTCATCGCGGCATCACATAGTCGTGAAAAAACGTTGAACGCAGTATTTCACGAGACGACCGCCGCTACTCAACTCTGAGACTGCGACAGGCCACCGGTTGCCGGCTCGTGCGCCTGAGCGCGACGCCGGGCGCCGGCGGAGCCACGGGTCCTCTCGGCAGCGTCCATCGCCTTTCCGACGACGTCGACCAGCCCTCCGAAGCCCTCGGTGCCGGCGTAGGCCGCCGGCCCCTCACGCGTCATGAGGTCGGACAGGCTGACCTCCTGGGGCACGACCTCGACCTCGACGTCCTGCTCCGCCAGGCGCACCTCCTGGGAGTTGCGGACCACGCTGCGAATGCGTGAGGGCCAAGAGCGCACCGGGAAGCGCTCAGCACAAACCATGCCGAGCACAAGCAGGCCGGCAACCAGCACGACAACGAGGGGAAGAATCATGACACCCATAGTTAGGATTCTGCCTTGCGAATTACGATCTGACCAGACTTTGCACGCACTTGTCGTCCAATCAACAACAAAACCTGACAACTTCCTGACACAACAATGGCTCATATCTGAAAACGAGCGTCATGCTGCCAGCAGTCTATCACATTCCCATCACGTTTCACTCAGACATCAGGAGTCACAGCCGTACCGCGGTCGGGCTGGGCCAGCCTCTGCGAGACGGCCTTGGTGACCCCGTCGCGCATCGTGATGCCGTAGAGGGCGTCGGCCACCTCCATGGTCCGTTTCTGGTGGGTGATGATGATGAGCTGGCTGGAGCGCCGCAGCTCGGTGAAAATCTCCAGCAACCGCCCCAGGTTCGTGTCGTCCAGGGCCGCCTCGACCTCGTCCATGACATAGAAGGGTGAGGGCCGTGCCTTGAAGATCGCCACCAGGAGTGCCACGGCGGCCAGCGAGCGCTCCCCTCCTGAGAGCAGGGAGAGTCGTTTGACCTTCTTGCCGGCGGGGCGCGCCTCGATCTCGATGCCGGTGGTGAGCATGTCATCGGGATCCGTGAGCACCAGCCGCCCCTCCCCGCCGGGGAAGAGCCGATCGAAGACGGAGGCGAACTGACGGGCGGTGTCCTCGTAGGCCTGGGCGAAGACTTCCTGAACTCGCGCGTCGATCTCCTCGACGATGCTCAGCAGGTCGTCCCGCGAGCGCTTGAGGTCGGCCAGCTGCTCGGCCAGGAACTGGTGACGCTGCTCCAGAGCCGCGTGCTCCTCCAGGGCCAGCGGGTTGACCTTGCCGAGCCGGGCGAGGTCGCGCGAGGCCTTGGCCAAGCGCTTCTCCTGCTCGGAACGCACGTAGGGGCGGCCCAGATGGCCTGAGCCGCCGGCCGACGCCTGAGCGGCGTCCTGCTCCGCGGCGGAGCCGGGGTCGGAGGCGGCATCAGCCTCCTCGTTGAGCTCGGGGACGAGCATGTGCGGTCCGTACTCCTCCACGAGGGGGTCCAGCTCCAGGCCGAGCTCGCTCATGGCGCGCTCCGCCAGAGCCTCCAGTCGCATGCGCTGCTCGGCCCGGGCCACCTCCTCGCGGTGGGCGGCATCGGTGAGACTGCCCAGCTCCTTGGTCAGCTGGTCGATCTCCTCGCGAACCTCGTTGGTGGCGGCCAGGGCCTGGGAGCGCTCGGTCTCGATGGCCGCGCGCTCATCGGCCGCCTGCTGCACACTGGTGCGCGCCGCCTCGGCGGCCGCGCGCGCCTGGTCCCGAACGTGGGTGGCGACCGCCAGTTGGGCGCTGCGGCGCTGCTGGGCCCGCTCGGCAGCAGCGCGCTGGTCGCGTTCACGCCGTGCGGCCGCCCGCAGCGAGTCGGCGCGCCCACGGCTGGAGCGCTCGCGCTCCTCAGCCGTGCGCAGGGCGAGCCTGGCATCGGTCTCGGCGGCACGGGCCTGGCGCGCAGCATCCGCAGCGGCCTCTCGCTCCTGTCGGGCAGCTTCCAGGCCGCGCTCGAGGCTGTCCGCACTACTCTTCCCCGAGACGCCCGTACCGTCGGCGCCCTCGGCAGCCTCTGCGGTTTCATCCCCGCCCTCCACCTCGGCCAGTGCGGCAGTGGCGGCCGCCAGCTCGGCAGTGCGCTGGACCGACTCGGCCTCGGCGCGCTCCAGCACCCGGCGAGCACGCCCGGTCTCCTCGGCGGCGGCGTGGGCGGCGGAGGTCAGGCGGGCCATCGCCTCGGCGGCCCGGGCAGCCTCGGCGTCGGCCTGACGCAGGGCGGACAGCGCCTCGCTGAGCGCCTGGCGAGCAGCGTCCTCCTGGCGACGGGCCTCCTCAAGGGTCGCGTCGGCCTCAGTCTCGGCCTGTGCGGCGGCAGCGGCCTCGGCGTCGGCCTCCTCGTGGGCCGCGGTGAGCTCAAGGACCGAGGAGACCCCCCGGCCGGCCCCGGCGACCCAGCCAGGCGCCAAGACGTCACCGCCGCGGGTGGCCACGACGGCGTCGGGCAGCTCTGCGCGCAGGGCCCTGGCGGCCTCGAGATCCTCCACCACCCAGGAGTCCTTGAGCAGCCGGTCCAGGACCTGCTCAAGACGCCCCGGCTGCGCGGTACCGACGAGGCCGCGAGCCGCCAGGGCCCCGTCAACGGGAGCCGGCTCCGCCTCATCATCGGTATCGGCGGCCCCCAGTGAGGGGTCATCAGCCAGCACCAGTCGCACCGCCCCGAGGTCCTGGCTTCGGGCATGATCCAGCCCGGCCAGGGCCGCCTCGGCATCTGCGGCCAGGCCGGCCTCGGCGAGCGCTCCCAGGAGGGCGGCGACGGCGTTCTCCCAGCCGCGCTCGACACTGAGGTGCTCTGCAAGCGGTCCGAGGAGACCGTCGATACCGGCCTGCAGCAGCGCGGCCGTGCCGTCCTGGCCACGCAGGGACATGGCCAGGGTGTCGCGTCTGGCAGTCCAGGTGGCCCGGTCGGAGGCCGCCTCCCGGCGGGCGTCGGTCGCGGCCGCGACGGCTTCACGGGCCTGGGCCAGGTGGCGTGCGGCCTCGTCGTGCACGGCGGCGGCCCGCACCGCCGCGTCGGCAGCCGCGCCGGCCTCGGCAGGTACCTGCGCCGGAACGACGGCGTCCTGCGCACCATCGGCGGCCGCCTGCGCCGCCTCCGCTTCTCCCCCGGCCTCGGCCAGGGCGGCCCGGGCGCTGTCCTCGCGAGCCTCGGCGGCGCGCAACGCGCTGCGCGCCTGCTCGAGGGCGGCCAGGCTGGCCTCGTGGCGGCTGCGGGCCGAGGCGACGCGCCCGCCGGCTCGGGCGATGGTCTCACGTCTCTCTGAGACGCGACGCTGAGCCGCTGAGAGCTCCTGGTCGGCTGCCTTCTCGGCGGTTTCCGCGTCCGCACGCACCCGGGTGGCGTCGCCGAGCGCGGTGCGGGCTGCCTCGAGGGTGTCGGCGAGCTCGGCCTCCTCCCGGCCCGCGGCCTCGGCCCGCCGCTCGAGCTCCTCGGGATCGGTGCCGTGGCTCGGGGCCGGGGCGGAGGCCAGGAGCCGGATCCGCTCGCCGGCCACGTCCGCGAGCGCCCCGAGGGACTGGGCCGCGCCGGTGAGCTCCTCCCAGATGCTGCCGGCCCGGGCGAGGCGCTGGGCGGAGGTGGTCTCGATGGCGGCCAGCTCGCTCAGGCGCGCCCTGGCGACGCGCTCGGCCTCCTCGACGGCGCTGCGGCGCCGGGCCAGGGCCTCCTTGTCCTCGTCACCGGCCTCCAGGAGGGACTGGGCCTGGACGACGTCGTCGGCCAGGAGCCGGGCGGTGGCGTCACGAACCTCGACCTGGATGCTCCGGGCGCGCCGGGCGATGGCGGCCTGTCGGGCCAGGGGGCCGAGCTGGCGACGCAGCTCCTGGGTGAGGTCGGCGACGCGGGCGAGGTCAGCGGCCATGGACTCGAGCTTGCGAAGGGCGCGCTCCTTGCGCTTGCGGTGCTTGAGGACGCCGGCGGCCTCCTCGATGAAGCCGCGGCGGTCCTCCGGCGTAGCGCTCAGGACCGCGTCGAGCTGCCCCTGCCCGACGATGACGTGCATCTGGCGCCCCAGGCCCGTGTCACTGAGGAGCTCCTGGACGTCAAGGAGGCGGCAGGGACTGCCGTTGATGCGGTACTCCGACCCGCCACCGCGGAACAGGGTGCGCGAGATGGTGACCTCGGTGTAGTCGATCGGCAGGGCGCCGTCGGTGTTGTCAATGGTCAGTGAGACCTCGGCGCGCCCGAGGGCCGGGCGGGAGCCGGCACCGGCGAAGATGACGTCGGCCATGGATCCACCGCGCAGGTTCTTGGCGCCCTGCTCCCCCATAACCCAGGTCAGGGCGTCGACGACATTGGACTTGCCGGAGCCGTTGGGGCCGACCACCGCGGTGATGCCGGGCTCCAGGCGGAGGGTGGTTGACGAGGCGAAGGACTTGAATCCCTTGATCGTCAACGTCTTGAGGTGCACGGGTGCCACCCTAACAGCGCGGGCGGTTGAGGCGGGGACAGGCACGACAAAGGGACTTGACATGACCACGATAGACAAGCAGACTTTCCAAATTAAGGTGGTCGGGTACGGGACTCATGCACCCGCTCGACCGGCCCTGTCGCCCCGTCCCCGAACCCGAAGGAGCCACGATGCTCGAACTGTCCGGCCTGTCCAAACGCTTCGGGAGCCTTCAGGCCCTGGATGATCTCTCCCTGTCCCTGAACCGCGGCGAGATCGTCGGCTTCGTCGGTTCGAACGGGGCGGGCAAGTCCACCACGATGCGCATCGTCATGGGGGTGCTCGCCGCCGACTCCGGCGCCGTGACCTGGATGGGCGCCCCCGTGGACGCCGCCATCCGACGCACCATCGGCTACATGCCCGAGGAGCGCGGCCTCTACCCCCGGATGAAGGTGGCCGAGCAGCTCGTCTACCTGGCCCGCCTCCACGGACTGTCCGCCTCCGCCGCCAAGGCGGCTGCAGAGCGGTGGACCGAGCGTCTGGGCCTGGAGGGGCGCCGCGGCGACGAGGTGCAGAGCCTGTCGCTGGGCAACCAGCAGCGCGTCCAGCTGGCCGCCGCGCTGGTGAGCGACCCCGAGCTGCTCATTCTCGATGAGCCCTTCTCCGGCCTGGATCCGGTGGCCGTGGACGTCATGAGCCAGGTCCTCCTGGAGCGGGCGGCCGCAGGCGTGCCCACCCTCTTCTCCTCCCACCAGCTCGACGTCGTCGAGCGCCTGTGCGACCGAGTGGTCATCATCCGCTCAGGCCGGCTCGTGGCCGACGGCACGATTCCCGAGCTGCAGGCCACCGAGACGCCCCGATGGCGAGCCGTCGTCGAGCAGGCCGCGGGGAGCCCACCGGTGGAGGCGGCCTCCTTGAACCTGCCCGCCCCAGCGGTCGAGCTCGATGATGCCGGCCGCCTGGTCATCACCGCGGCGGGAGCCGATGAGCAGGCGCTGCTGAGCACGGCCCAGCGCCTGGGGACGGTGCGCGAGCTCGGCCCGGTGCGCCACCGGCTCACCGAGATCTTCCGAGAGGTTCTGACCACCACCTCCCACGAGGGAACCGCAGACAGCAACGAGACGAAGGAGGCGCACTGATGAGCGACCGGACCACCCCCATCACTCGCCGTCAGGAGATCGCCCTGGTCACCGGCCGGGAGCTGCGGGCGCACCTGCTGAAGAAGTCGACCATCATCCTGACCCTGGTGCTGCTCATTGCCGCCGTCGGCGGCATCGTCGGCGTCAAGCTCTACACCGCCGGCCAGGACCAGGCCTATCGGGTCGGGCTCAAGGGCGTGACTCTCACCCAGGCCACCGGGCTGGACAAGGTTGCCGCCTCCAACGGGGAGACGATCAAGCTCGTTGATGTCTCGGCCCACCAGGCCAAGGACGTCCTGGCCGACGACGCCCCAGAGGGCACGCCGCACGTGGACATGGTCCTGGACGTCTCCGGCTCGACCCCCACCATCACGGTGGAGAAGTCGGCCGACGACGCGGTCGTCTCGGGGGTCACGGCCTACCTTCAGCAGTCGGCTCTGGGCCAGCAGATCGCGTCCTTGGGAGGCGACCCCGCTCAGGTGGCCTCTCAGCTCAGTGCCGCCAAGCCCGAGGTGAAGGCGCTCCACGCCCCTCAGCGCGATTCGGCAGAGTTCGGCTCGCGTTACGCGATCCTCATGACGATTGACGTCCTGCTGCTGTTCGCCATCATGGGCGGTGGCCAGTTCATCGCCCAGGGGGTGGTGGAGGAGAAGTCGAGCCGGATCGTGGAGATCCTCCTGGCCTGCGTGCGGCCCAGCTCGCTGCTGGCCGGCAAGATCCTGGGGATCGGCATCGCCTCGGTCCTGACCACGGGGGCCGTCGCCGTGGCCGGGGTCGTCGCCGCGAAGGCAACGGGAGTCATGCCGGACATCAGTCTCAACCTGGACGGTGTGCTCGTCGCGATGATCGTGTGGATGATCGTGGGCTACGCGATCTTCGCGGTCGCCTTCGGGGCCGCTGCCTCTCTCGTGAGCCGTCAGGAGGACGTCAGCTCGGTGAGCATGCCCCTGGTCATGCTCTCGATGGTCCCTTACGTCCTGAGCTTCTTGATGGCCACCGGGGACACCAACAGCATGACCTTCCGGGTCCTGTCCTACGTGCCGCCCTTCGCCCCCTTCATGATGCCGGCGCGCCTGGTGCTGGGGGTCTCCTCCTGGACCGAGCAGTTGATCGCCCTGGGGCTCGCGCTGGTCTTCCTGCCGCTGCTGGTGCGTGTGGCGGCGGCGATCTACACCAGGGCCGTCACCCGCACCGGTGCCCGCGTCCCTCTCAAGGAGGTCCTCAGGAGGGCCGAGCAGGCCTGAGCGGGGCCTCATCGGCTCGCGCCGGCCACATGAGACGACGGTGGTGCGCCTCCTGAGAAGGAAGGCGCACCACCGTCGTCTCGTGTCGCGCGTCAGGCGCCCTGCAGGAGGGGCTGCGGATCAGTCGGCCAGCTCGGGGAACCAGATGGCGATCTCGCGGGCTGCGGACTCGTCGCTGTCCGAGCCGTGGACGAGGTTGAGGATGGCGGGGGTGCCCCAGTCGCGTCCCAGGTCTCCGCGGATGGTGCCGGGTGCGGCCGTGGTGGGGTCGGTGGGGCCCATGAGGCTGCGCACGCCCTCGACGACGCGCTGCCCCTCGGCGACCGCGGCCACCACGTCGCCAGAGGTCATGTACTCCACGACGCCGGGGTAGAAGGGCTTGTCCACGTGCTCGGCGTAGTGCTGGGCGAGGATCTGCTCGGTGGGAGTGAGAACCTTCAGGGCCGTCAGGGTGTACCCCTTGGCCTCGATACGACGCAGGATCTCACCGGTGAGGCGACGCTCGACGGCGTCGGGCTTGATGAGGACGAGGATGCGGCCGGCGTGGGAGGTGCTTGCCATGGGGGCTCCTTGGTGGGTTGGCATTCGAGGGACCGAATGGACCATAACGGGTCCGGGCGCCTGCCCGCCATGGCGGAGCCGGTGGAGTCAGGCCTGTTCGACAAGCAGGATCGGGTCGGCGGCGCGGTCGCGGGCGGCATCGAGGGCGGCCTGGAGAATAAGTGCGGAGGACTGGGCTCCGGGATCGCGGTGGCCGCAGGAGCGCTCCCCCAGGAAGGAGGCCCGACCACGGCGGGCCTGGAGGGGCTCGGTCTCCTGAGCCCCCGTGGATGCGGCCTGAGCGGCTGCGGCGAGGACACCGACCTCGTCCTGCCCGATCTCGGCGGCTTCCCTGGCGGCCACCGCCGCAGGGCGCCAGGCGTCGGCCATGGTCTTGTCCCCGCTGGCGGCGTGCCCCCGGGCCTCCAGCCCCGAGGTGGCCTCCTCCAGGGCGCGAGCCAAGTCCCCAGGCCCCCAGGCAGCGGCCTCACAGGAGCGGGAGGCCTTGAGGAAGGCTGTTCCCAGCAGCGGCCCACCGGCACCACCGACGGTGGCCATGAGCGTGGTGGCGACAAGCTTGAGGACCCCTCCGGGGCTTGCCGGGATACCTCCGGCCCGCTGAGCGGCATCGAGCTTGCAGACCACCGCCTTCATGCCACGCTCCAGGTTGTCCCCGTGGTCGGCGTCTCCGATCGCTCGGTCCAGCTCGGTCAGCTCGGCGCGGTTCTCAGCGATCAGCTCGGCGGCGCGACGGGCCCAGTCAAGGGCCCAGGCGGCGTCTAAGGACATACTGCTTCCTTCTCGGGTCTTAGCAGGTGTTGGTTCCAGGCATGAGCGCCACGCACCCGAGGGTGAAGGACGACCATGCGGCTGTGATCGGGCTCCGCACGGCCCCGATGGGGCACGACGCGTCCTGGGAACGCCCGTGGGGTGCGCCGGAGCAAGCCGACGAGGTGCTCATCGCCCGCTCGCGCCCCCATCCTCTCACGCCCCCTGCCGCCTCGCGCGCTGAGACGACCGCAGGGCCTGCGACCAGCCCAAACGCACATGCCTCCGCAGTTGGAACGGGGACTCAAGGAGCGCCGTCGAAGGAGCGGGCCGCTGCTGTCAGGGCCTGCCGAACAGGGCGCGGGCCTCGGCGGCCAAAACGACGGAGCCGACAATGAGGATCCCTGAGGCGGTCAGCGGGGCGTCATACCCCTCCGACAGGGCGACCGCCCGCTCCACTCCCTCGCCGAGCTGCTGGCTCACCACGACGCGGTCGGCGCCGTAGACCTCCCGGGCGATCTCGCCCAGGTCCTCGACGTCCATGGCCCGGGGTGAGTCGATGGGGACGCACACGACGGCGTCGGTCACCGGTTCCAGGCCCGCCAGGATGCCCTCGGCGTCCTTATCGGCCATGACACCCAGGACCGCGACGAGGTGCTGGAAGCCGAAGGCCTCCTCGATGGCTCCGGTGAGAGCCTCGATGCCGTGCGGGTTGTGCCCGGCGTCAACCAGGACCGTGGGCGAGGAGCGCAGCACCTCCAGACGGCCCGGACTGGTGACGGAGGCGAAACCGTCCTCGACGATGCGCGCCGGCAGCCGGCGCCCACCGTGGACCGCCTCGGCGGCGGCCAGGGCCAGCAGGGCATTGTGCGCCTGGTACTCCCCATGCAGCGGGAGGAAGGCGTCCTCGTAGACGGCCGCCGCCGTGGCGAAGGTGACCAGCTGACCGCCGACGGCGAGCTGGCGATCGAGGACCTGCAGGACGCCGGCCTCCGGCGAGGTGGGGTCCTCCTGAGGGTCCCGCTCCCGGCGCACGACGACCCGGTGAGAGGCCACGGCCTGCTCGATCTCGGCAGCAGCCTCGGAGACCTGATGGGCGACGATGACGGTGGAACCGTCCTTGATGATGCCGGCCTTCTCATGGGCGATCTCGGTGATCGACGAGCCCAGCCAACGCTCGTGGTCACGCCCGATCGGGGTGATGACGGCGACGTCGGAGCCGATGACGTTCGTGGCGTCCCACCGCCCGCCCAGGCCCACCTCGATGACGGCGACGTCGACGGGGTAGTCGGCGAAGGCGGCCAGCGCCATGACGGCCAGGACCTCGAAGAAGGACAGGCGGGGCCCGCCTGCGGCCTGGGAGCGCTCGTCGACCATGGCGACGTATGGGGCCACGTCCTCCCAGGCAGCGATAAAGCCCTCCTCACTGATCGGCTCACCGTCCAGGCTGATGCGCTCGCGGATGGTGGCCAGGTGCGGGGAGGTGAAGCGGCCGGTGCGCATGCCGCCGGCGGCCAGCAGTCGCTCGGTCATACGGGCGGTGGAGGTCTTGCCGTTGGTGCCGGTGATGTGGACGGTGCGGTAGGTGCGCTCGGGGTTGCCCAGGAGGTCGAGGACGGCCTCAACTCGCTCCAGGGAGGGCTGGACCTGGTGCTCGGGGGCGCGCGCGAGGATCTCGGCCTCGACCTGGCGCATGCGGGCGGCGACCTCGACGCCGCGGGCGGCGGCTTGCAGATCGCGCAGGTGCTCACCCTCGGAGTCGTCGGCGAGCTGGGGCTCCCAGGAGTCCCAGTCGTCGGAGTCGTCGGCGTCCACCTCAGCCAGGAGTTCCTCGAGGCGATCGGTGTCACCACCCGGGATCATGTTGGCGGCAACGAGCTCACGCAGAGCCTCAAGGTCCTCGCGGTCCTGGGACTCGGCGTCGGCCTGTCGCTGAGCACCGGCCTCCTGAAGTTCGGAGACGGAGACGGTCAGCCCCTCACCCTCGGCCAGGTCAGGGGCGCCTGCGGCCTCCAGGTAGGGCAGGAGCTCGGGGTCGATGCCGGCCTGGCCGAAGACGGCGTCGACGACCTCCTCCCCCGTGGCCCCCTCGGGGATGCCGAAGGCGGCGCCGGGCCTGACCTGCTTGGAGTCGTCGTCTACGGGCACTGTGCCATCCTTTACTCGACGTGACGGGTTGGGCGGAGGCTCTCTCAAGCGCCCCCTCCCAGCCCTAATCTAGCCGAGGCCCGAAGACTCCCAGCCACTGCATAGTCACGACTGATCGACAGGGGAATCACGTGAGCGCAATCTCTCACAGCAAGGTCCGCACCCGAACAACGATTTCTTCTTAAATCTTTTTCGGGGCACAAGCCCATTCGGGCGGCTTCGACAATACGACTACCATGATTGTTGTACAAAAACTCGATGAATACATCCTAATTCTCGGTGAAATATTTGAGGAATTCACCAGGGAACCCTATGGGTATAAGGGGTAGACATACCCCCTACATGCCTGCCTAGGCTTTCTCCATGCGTTTGTCAGTGATTGGTTGCGGATATCTCGGTGCTGTTCACGCTGCGTCAATGGCGGAGCTTGGACATGATGTGGTGGGCGTGGACGTCGACACCCACAAGGTAAATCTTCTGAGCAACGGCAGGGCGCCGTTCTTCGAGCCCGAGCTGGAAGAGCTTCTGGCCCGTAATGTGGAGGCCGGACGCCTGACCTTCACTCAGGACTTCTCCGCCATTGAGGGAGCCCAGGTCCATTTCATCGGCGTGGGTACACCGCAGTCCGAGTCGGGGGCGGCGGACATGACGTACGTCGATGCGGCCGTGACCGCCATGCTCCCCCACCTGGGGCACTGCACCAGTGGCCCTGAGGTGGTGGCCGGCAAGTCCACGGTTCCCGTTGGCACCGCCGCCCGTCTGTCCCGGCTGATCGAGCCGACCGGGGCGCTGCTGCTGTGGAACCCGGAGTTCCTGCGGGAGGGCTTCGCCGTTCAGGACACGCTGCGTCCGGACCGGATGGTCTACGGCCTGCCGGAGGATCCCGACGCCGCCGGCCGCGCCCAGGAGACGATGGACGCGGTCTACGCGCAGATCCTGGCCGCTGGCACCCCGCGCCTGGTCATGGACTACGCCACCGCCGAGCTGGTCAAGATCAGTGCGAACGCCTTCCTGGCCACGAAGATCTCCTTCATCAACGCCATGTCCCAGGTCTGCGACGCCGCGGGTGCCAATGTGACGGCCCTCGCTGAGGCGATCGGCATGGATGACCGTATCGGGCGCCGGTTCCTGCGCGCCGGTATCGGTTTCGGCGGAGGCTGTCTGCCCAAGGACATCCGTGCCTTCCAGGCCCGCGCCGGTGAGCTCGGCGTCGGCGAGGCCCTGGCCTTCCTCGCGGAGGTCGATCGCGTCAACGACACCATGCGTGCCGGCGTCATCCGCACAGTCGCAGCGCTTCTCGGCGAGCACACGTCGGTGGCCACGGTGACGGTCCTCGGGGCCGCCTTCAAACCGGACAGTGACGACATGCGCAACTCTCCCGCCCTGGATCTCGCCGTGGAGCTGTCGGGCATGGTCGAGCGAGTCGTCGTGCACGACCCGGCCGCCGGCCCGATCCTCGCTCAGAGGACGAACCGCCCCTACGAGGTCGCCGCCTCAGCGCAGTCCGCCCTGGAGGGAACCGACCTGGTCATCATCGGCACGGAGTGGCGCGAGTACCAGGATCTTGACCCCGCCCAGGCGGCCGGTCTGGCACGTAACCGCTATGTCATTGACGGACGCAACTGCCTGGATGCACAGGCCTGGAAGGCGGCCGGTTGGAGCTACCGCGGCATCGGCCGGCGATGAGCGGCTTGGGCGGCGCGGGCTCCTCAGCGCCGCCCAAGCCTGCCGGCGAACGCTGCGGCCACGGCTCGAGCGCCGCCACCCAGCACTGACATGTCGCTGGTCGCCAGGAGGATCAGGCAGACCCAGACTGCCGCGCTCAGCCATGAGCCGCCGTCGAAGGACGTGCACACGGCCATGACGCTGAGCAGCGCGAGCTGGTAGGTCAGGCGCGAGCGGTCCATGGGCAGATCGATGCGGCGCCTGAGGTCCCGGGCTCGCACCACCAGGACGAGCATGTAGGCCACCGCTCCGGCCAGGCCGGCGCCCCACG